>JACCDM011506178.1_pt1 | contig 273496 bp, 230 predicted proteins | sample 7445851 | NCBI WGS metagenome assembly JACCDM01 (sample SAMN15323438, study PRJNA562643) | freshwater metagenome | isolation source: river surface water | place: USA:Blue River Watershed | collected 2017-08-16
AAATTTGTTTCTTCAGAAGGAAACATAATTTTATCACAATGTTTGATTTCCAAAATCTGAGTTGACTTGGTTCGACAATACAAACATTAGAGGTACTAAAACCAGAGTGAGAAACAAAGCGAGAGCGGTGTTGCGAACTCTGGTTTTTTTCTTCATGCTCATTCTGTTTCTCCCTCTTGATATTATTTTCTAACTTTAGTGGAAACCTAAACGATTCACGATGTTTGATTCCATTTTATTATCAATGTATTATGTTTATACCTTATTTACCTAATTTATTTTCCACAAAGGAAATGATAGAGCGTTCTTCGAATTTTTTTGAATGGGCAGATCATCGCCGTTCCATACGTGAATATTCAGCAGAAGATATTCCGATTGAAGTCATGGAAAATATCATCATGACCGCTTCAACTGCACCATCTGGGGCGCACAAACAACCCTGGACTTTCTGTCTGATTTCAAATAAAACATTGAAATCTAAACTTCGTGCATTGGCGGAAGATGAGGAGAAAAAATCCTACGGAGGAAGAATGTCAGAAGAATGGTTGAAGGATTTAGAACCACTTGGGACTAATTGGGAAAAGGAATTTATTGACGTCGCTCCGTGGATTATAGTCGTGATGAAAAGAATCTATGAGGTAGATGAACATGGCGTAAAACACAACAATTACTACGTGTCAGAATCCGTTGGTATTGCTTCAGGAATGTTATTGATGGCTATTCATCATGCTGGATTAGTGGCGTTAACTCATACGCCGAGTCCGATGAATTTTATTGCGAAGGCATTAGATCGACCTGAAAATGAACGCCCATTTTTACTGATTCCATTAGGATTGCCCAAAGAAAATGTTCAAGTTCCTGATTTAAAAAGGAAAGATAAAAGTGAGGTGATCGCTTATTATTTGTAAGTGGTTTCAATATTTCACCATTTTTTTATCTTTGCCTAAACTGAAAAAAATATGAAGCGATTACTATACTTATGCTTATTTCTCTTTAATGTTTTAGCAGCTCAAAGTCAAGACATTAGCGATTTTCCTGAAGTGGAAGCAACCTTCAAAGGAGGTCCGGCCGGATTACAAAAATACATCTCAAAAAATGTGCAATATCCCCAATATGCTATAGACCATAACATACAAGGAAAAGTTTATGCATCTTTAGTGATTGAAATTGACGGATCAATCTCAAATATTCGAATCGAAAGAGGGATTCATCCAACTTTAGATAACGAAGCAAAAAGATTAATCACCAACATGCCAAGATGGAAGCCAGGTAAAATGAAGGGTAAAAAATGTAGAACTCGTGCTCGTTTACCGATCAATTTCGCTTTAAGTGATTAACTTTGCCATGTGCGACATCAATTATATTTAGCTCCTTTACAAAGTTTTACAGATTTTCATTTTCGAAATGCATTTCAGCAAGTTTTTGGAGATGTGGATCGCTTTTATGCGCCTTATTTGAAAATGACCAATGAGGGTCAGATTAAAGAAGGACCTAAAAAAGATGTATTACCCATTCATAATCCTTTTGAAGCAGTTGTTCCACAAGTTTTAGTTTGTGGGAGTCACGATTTTTTGATTATGGCGGAATACCTACAATCTTTAGGATACGATGAGGTGAATTGGAATATGGGCTGTCCTTACCCTATGGTAGCCAAACGCGATTTAGGGTCGGGTATTTTAAACCAACCTGATCGAATTGTCTCCATATTAGAAGAAGTAATGGCTAAAACACCATTAAAAATAGGACTTAAAATGCGCATGGGATACGAAGATACTTCAGATATTTTGCGCTTATTACCCTTGTTGAATAAATTTGATTTGACGGAAATTATTGTGCATGCACGGTATGGAAAGCAATTATATCAAGGTGGTTGTGATCACGATCGTTTCACGGAATGTATTCCATTAACAAAACATCAATTGGTTTACAATGGCGACATCAATACCGTCGAAGATTTTCGTGAAGTATCGAAAAAATTCTCGAGTATCCAGCATTGGATGATTGGTCGTGGAGCCATTTCCAATCCCTTTTTATTTGAAATGATTCAAGAGGATTCGGATGAATTTCCAGAAGATTGGGAACCTGTTTTTTATGAGTTTTTACAATTATTATTAGCCTCTCATTTAAGAGAGTCTTCTAATGAGGGCAATATTCTTTTAAAAACGAAACACTTTTGGGAATACTTTGAGTCGGGAATCCCAATGCTTCAACCAATCTATCGCAAAGTTAAAAAATTGAAATCCTTGGATGATTATCAACATCTTATTTCGATTTGATTTTTGGCCAAACGTGATTAACCTCTTTTTTAAAACTGTAATCAGGCATTTCTGTTAAACATTTTTGAATGTGTTTTTTATCCTCAACTTCCTGTTTTAATCTTGCCATATACACCAAATCATTCGGCGTATTTTGAAAGTTCGTACAAAATTTAATCTTTACAATGAGGTCGTTTTCAATTAGAAAAGCTAAACCATTTTTTGAGGGGAAGGATGCAATCTTCTCTTGAAATGGAAATATTCCATTGTTGATCAACAGCACATGATTTCCCATCATACAGCAATTACACCGCTCAAATTCAATGCTTCTGATTGTTTTTTTATGGACAATCGGCATGAGCCATTGTAAGAAATCAGTACTTTTTAGTTCGCGCTTTTTCCTGTTTTGATCCACGATTTGATAATGTCCATTTGGATGTAAACAAGATTTCATTTTTTGCTCATTTTTTTCAAGCATTCCCTCCATGAAATTCATAAGGATTGGATGTATGGCTTGAAGTGAGGCGATGAGTTTAAGTTTTTCTGCATGCATGTTGTTAGCTGATTTATTGTAAAATGCAGCGCATAAAAAAAGTCACAAATAAACTTGTGACTTTTCATATTTTTTAGTTCTTAGTTCTTATTTCAGTTTCGCTAATGCATCTTCTAATTGAATAAACATAGCCGGAATGTCTTCACGTTTTAACGTTCCAATTGAAATACGGTACCAAGTGCTATCATTTGATGTTCCAAAGGCATAAAAAGGAACAATCGCTAATTTGGCTTCATCTAATAAGTAGGAAGTAACTGCTTTTACATCTTCTAAGACATTCCCTGATTCGGTTGTTTTTCCTACCAAATCAAACTGTACGGATAAATAAATCGCTGCTTGAGGGGCAATTACATTAACCTTGTATCCCTTTTGTTTTAAAGCTTGAAATCCTTCAAAAATGGAAGTTAATCGAAAGGCAACTTCACTTTTAAAATGGGTTAAATACGCATCTACTTGTTCCACTTGTTGCAAGTATTTCGCTGAAGCTACTTGTTCCGCTTTTGGTGCCCATGCTCCAACATGACCAAGAATCGATTTCATTTTGTCAATGACTTTACCAGGACCAAAAGCCCAACCAACGCGCACTCCTGTTGCAGCTAAACTTTTTGAAATTCCATCGATAAAAATCGTATATGGTCTCATTTCTGGATATAAACTTACCGGATCGAAATGTTTGGTTTCACCAAAAGTCAATAGATTGTAGATTTGATCATACATCAAATAAACCGGTTTTTCTCCTTTTTCATTTCTTCTGGTATTTTCATCTAAAACCAATTCGCAAATAGACGCAAGCTGTGCTTTTGAAAACACTGTTCCTGTTGGGTTCAGCGGAGAACAAAGCGCCACTAAAGTCGCTTCACCAATTAGATCTTTTAATTCTGTTGCACTAGGCATAAAGTTGTTTTCTGCTTTTGTCTCCACGAATACTTTTTGACTGTGAGCCAAATGTGTATAATGGTTATTATTCCAAGAGGGCACAGGGAACACTACTTTGTCTTGAGGATCAAGAATGGCTTGATACAAGGCATAAATTAAGGGTCTTGCACCACCAGCCACTAATAGTTCATCTGGTGAATAGACTAAACCTTGTTCTTTTTCTAAAAAAGAAGCAATCGATTTTCTCAAAGGCTCCATTCCATTCGCTGGAGGATAATTTGTTTCCTCATGCTCGTAGGCTGCAATAATTTCTTCTTTAAGCGCAGTTGGAATTGGAAATATTTTTGGATTGAAATCTCCAATGGTTAAATCATAAATTTTTTCTCCATTAGCTATTTTAGCCTTTACTTCACCCGCTAGTTTGATGATTTCTGAACCAATTAAATGTTCAGCCATTTGAGAGACTTTTAATTCCATCGATATATAAAGTTTATTTAAGTGGGGCAAAGTTAATGAACTTGCCTGACCTTTTCAAAGAACTCCTGAAGTTATTTCGTTATTTTCCTTTATTTTTACCTTATGAATCAACAGGTTGATCGATTGTGTAAAAACAAGGGAGAATTTATCATTCCTTCCTCCAAAAGCTTTTCCCAAAGGGTATTAGCTTGTGCATTGATTTCAGAAAAACCGGTGATCATTTATGGATTGGGAAATTCCGAAGACGAACAAGTGGCTCTGAAGCTTTTGAAGCAATCCAATAAAATCATCCAAGATTTTGGAGAATATCTATTGATTCAGCCAAATGGGGAACTTTTTTTCTCCAATCATCAGATCGATTTTCATGAATCTGGATTGGCAGCAAGAATGTTTACACCAATTTTGTCCAATTACAAGCAATATTTTGATTTAACGGGAGCTAATGCTTTGCGATTAAGACCGATGCATGTTTTTGATCAAACCTTTGATGCTTTAGCGGTGGATTTCAAATCTTCAGCTGGCTTTTTGCCTTTTCAATTGAAAGGAGGGCTTTCGCCTAAAAGTTTGACCATTGATGGAAGTCAAAGCTCCCAATTCATTACGGGATTAATATACGCTTATGTGGCTAGTCCGCGTTTAAAGGAAGTTGCGATTCAAATTCAACAACCGAAAAGTACACCTTACATTGAATTATCTTTGGATGTGTTACGCCATTTTGGAGTGGATTTAACATTAGTTGGACATGAAATTCAGATGAAAGGTCCATATGCTTTGGAGGAAACAACTATTCATATAGAAGGGGATTGGAGTAGTGCCTCCTTTTTTTTAGTGATGGCTGCTCTTCAAGGAGCCTTTATGTTCAACAATTTGAATCCATCTTCTAAACAAGCAGACATTAGAGTTTTAGATGCGTTAAAATCTTTTGGAGCCAAACTAGAATGGAAGGGTGATCAATTGTGTGTAACATCCCACGATAAAAATAGTTTTGTATTTGACGCTACGGATTGTCCCGACTTATTTCCTCCCTTGGCCGTATTAGCGAGCTTTGGTACAGGAACTTCCATCTTGAAAGGGGTACATCGCTTAGCGACTAAAGAAAGTAATCGAGCCGAAACGATTTGTTTGGAGCTAACTAAATTAGGCGCTGATATTCAAATCAAAGGCGATGAGATGTGGATTCATCCCAAGAAAAATTTAAAAGTAAAACATGTTTCTTCCCACAATGATCATCGAATTGCCATGGCATGTGCCATTTTTGGTTTATTTTTGGAGGAAAGGATAGTAATTGAACAAGCGGAATCGGTAAATAAATCATTTCCTTCCTTTTTTCAATTCATCGATTATTTAACAAGTTAAGTATGCAAAGTTTTGGTCAATTATTTCGTGTTGCAATATTTGGAGAATCTCATGGGGAATGTGTAGGTATTACCTTAGATGGGATTCCGGCTGGACTTCCTATATCAGTCGCTGATTTCAATCACGATTTGAGTCGACGCAAAGCGGGTGCAAAAGGAACAACTCCCCGTAAGGAAGAAGATCTTCCTAAGTTGATCTCAGGTGTTTTTAATGGCCATGCTACGGGTGCTCCCTTGACCATTTTATTTGAAAACAACAATACACGCTCTTCAGATTATCAAGATTTAAAAGCATTTCATAGGCCTGGACATGCGGATTTTGTAGCCGAAGAAAAATTTCAAGGTTTTCAAGATTATCGCGGTGGAGGTCATTTTTCAGGTAGATTAACTTTACCCATTGTGGCTGCGGGCGTAATCGCAAAAAAGATCTTAACGAGTAAGGTTACTATCGAGGCATCTCTTGATGAAATTGGAGGAGAAACGGATCTTGATAAAGGACTTCAAAAGGCGATTGATGCCAAGGACAGTATTGGTGGGATTGTTTCATGTCGTGTACAAGGTCTTCCTATTGGATTAGGTGAACCCTTTTTCGACGCAGTAGAGTCCAGAATTGCGCATGCTATTTTTTCCATTCCTGCAGTGAAAGGCATTGAATTTGGATCGGGATTCGCCTCGGCAAAAATGTTTGGGTCCCAACATAATGATGTCTTTGTCGATGAAAAGGGAACTACAGCAACCAATCATGCTGGGGGAATTACTGGAGGAATTACCAATGGAAATGAAATGTTGTTTCGCGTTGCGATTAAACCAACATCAAGTATTGGAAAAGCACAAACAACTTGGAATCGTGAACGCCATCAAGTAGATGAGCTCACCATTAAAGGTCGACATGATCTTTGCATCGCTTTACGAGTACCTGTTGTTGTAGAGGCAATGACCGCAATGACCATGGCGGATTATTACCTTCAGTATTTAGCTTACTCTGCTAAATAATTGAAGTACCTCCTCCATTTTTTGCTCCGTACTATCTAAGTTGATGAGTCCATTTCGCGAGTGTTCTAAATCCAAGATTAGATAACATGTTAAGGCAATCATCGTCGCGAATGCAAATACGATAAAACGTTTTGATTTAAAGTCGTCGATGTTAAATCCTATCACTAAGGAACTCACCAGAATCAAGACAAATAAGGCGATTTTGATGAAGTCTGGAATTTTTGCGCTTCGCATATCTTCACGAATTTCCATACTGTCATAAGCAGTAGTTAAACTGGTCACAATTAAAGAGGTTTTAATATTCAACTTTTCATTTTTTGACATTTCTTTAATTCTAGTCCAGATTTTGATTAAGTAATATTGAGAGCTATCCATTTCTTTTAAAATTTCAGCTTCATCTTCGCCCTTATGATAATATGCAATGCGATTTGCTACCAATCGATACATATCTCCTCTATATTGATTGGATAAAGAATCGGGCAAAAGGTATATTCTTCCAGCAGTCGCTCGTAACGCATTAGCCTCATTAATTAAAGCATTTCTGCGGTCATTAAATCGAGAATAAGAGGCATTGAAACTGAACGAAAGAAGCAGCGCTAACAATCCCAACAAAGAGCCTTCTAATGGACCAACATTCATTTTATCTTCTCCTTGAATAAGTTTCAATCGCAATTTATAACCAAGCCAGATGGTTATTAAAATGGAAAAAAAGACTAAAATGGTAGTTATTTCAGAGTTTAAATTCATGGTTATAAATTATGGTTTATGTTAAAGTAAAGATATAAAAAAAGGGAGAATTAATTCTCCCTTTTTAATGAATCTTAGGATTTCTATCCTGAACACATTTCACATGCATCTGGATTGTCCAACGAACACGCAATTGCTGCTTGTTGATCTTCGATGCTTGTCATGGTTGGTTCAGCTATCACTTGTTTATCTAATGTAAATTTAATTGCATCAGTAGCTGCTTTGGTTCTTAGGTAGTACATACCCGTTTTCAACCCTTTTTCCCAACCGTAGAAATGCATAGAAGTCAATTTACCGAAATTCGCATTTTCCATAAAAATATTTAAAGATTGCGATTGACAAATGTAAGCTCCACGGTCTGCTGCTTGCTCGATAATTGCTTTTTGAGAGATTTCCCAAGCTGTTTTATACAAGTCTTTTAAGCGTTGAGGTACTTCTTGAATGTTTTGAACAGATCCATTTGCCTGCATGATTTGCTGACGCATTTCTTTATTCCATAACCCTTCTTTCACTAAATCTTTTAATAAATGTTTGTTTACAATGATGAATTCACCAGATAAAACTCGACGGGTATAAATGTTACTTGTATACGGCTCGAAACATTCGTTATTTCCTAAAATTTGAGCTGTAGATGCAGTAGGCATCGGTGCTAACAATAATGAGTTACGAACGCCATATTGTTTTACTTCTTCTTTTAAGATGTCCCACTCCCAACGGTTAGAAGGTGTTACACCCCACATGTCGAATTGGAAGATTCCTTTAGATACCGGAGAACCTGCATACGTTTCGTAAGGACCGTCAACTTTCGCTAAATCTTTAGAAGCAGTCATTGCCGCGTAATACATCGTTTCAAAGATATCTTTGTTTAATTGTTTCGCCTCTTCTGATTCAAATGGGAATCCCATCATGATGAAGGCATCTGCTAAACCTTGTACACCTAATCCAATTGGACGATGTCTGAAGTTTGAACGTTTCGCGTCTTCTACTGGATAGAAGTTTTCATCAATGATTTTGTTAAGGTTCAAAGCCGCTTGGTAAGTAACCTCAAATAATTTGTCGTGGTCAAAGTTACCGTCTTCAGTTACATATTTAGGTAATGCCAAAGAAGCCAAGTTACAAACTGCAATTTCATCTGGAGCAGTGTATTCCATAATCTCTGTACATAAGTTTGAAGACTTGATGGTACCTAAGTTTTGTTGATTTGACTTGGAATTTGCAGCATCTTTGTACAACATGTAAGGCGTACCTGTTTCGATTTGAGATTCTAAAATTTTGAACCATAAATCTTGAGCCTTGATTGTTTTACGGCCTTTTCCTTCTGCTTCGTATTTGGTGTATAAAGCTTCGAATTCAGCACTGTGAGAATCAGATAAACCTGGACATTCGTGCGGACACATCAAGGTCCAATCTCCATTTTCTTTCACGCGTTTCATGAATAAATCTGGAATCCAAAGTGCATAAAATAAATCTCTTGCTCTTGATTCTTCTTTTCCATGGTTCTTTTTCAAGTCAAGGAAGTCGAATACATCAGCGTGCCATGGTTCAATGTACATTGCGAAAGATCCTTTTCTTTTACCTCCACCTTGGTCCACATATCTTGCCGTATCGTTAAATACGCGTAACATCGGAACAATACCATTTGAAGTACCGTTAGTCCCTTTGATGTAAGAACCTGTTGCACGGATATCGTGAATAGCTAAACCAATTCCACCCGCAGATTGTGAAATTTGCGCACATGATTTTAAAGTGTCGTAAATTCCTTCAATACTATCTTCTTTCATCGTCAATAAGAAACAAGATGACATTTGAGGTTTTGGAGTACCTGAGTTAAAAAGCGTAGGTGTAGCATGCGTAAACCAACCTTCTGACATTAAATGGTAGGTTTTAATCGCTGACTGTACATCATTTTTATGAATACCTAAAGAAACGCGCATTAACATCTGTTGTGGACGTTCAGCAATTTCTCCGTTCAATTTCATTAAATACGAACGCGTTAACGTTTTAAATCCAAAATAATCATAACGGAAATCACGATCGTAAATAATACTTGAATCCAATAATTCTTTGTTGTTTTGAATCACTTCATACACATCGTCTGCCAACAAAGAAGCTTTTTGATTGGTTTTTGGATCGATGTATTGATGTAAATCTTCCATCACTTCAGAGAACGTTTTCTTAGTCTCCTTGTGTAAGTTAGATACGGCGATGCGAGAAGCTAATAACGCATAATCAGGATGATCAATTGTTTTTGCTGCTGCCACCTCAGCCGCTAAATTATCTAAATCCGTGGTAGATACCCCATCGTAAATACCTTCGATGACCTTCATCGCTACTGCTTCAGGTGACACTAATGGATCTAATCCATAACACATCTTGATGATGCGGGCTGTGATTTTGTCAAATTTCACAGTCTCTTTTCTTCCGTCTCTTTTTACTACGTACATGCTTCGCTTCTTTTAATTTGTGGAAATAGGTTTTATATATTAAAATTCTTCGTCTAAACTGAATGTTTGGTTGTCTTTACCTGCCAAAACTCCGGCTTTTTGGTATTCACCAACTCGTTTTTCAAAGAAATTAGTCTTGCCTTGAATGGAAATCATTTCCATAAAGTCAAATGGATTAGTAGCGTTATAAACTTTCTCGTTTCCTAGTTCAACGAGCAAACGATCCGCTACGAATTCGATGTATTGCGACATCAAATCGCTATTCATTCCGATTAATTTCACCGGTAATGCGTCAGTCACGAATTCTTTTTCAATTTCAACTGCATCCATGATGATTTCTCTCACCTTGTCTTTAGATAACTTGTTTACCAAGTGTTTATTGTACAAAAGACAAGCAAAATCACAATGTAATCCCTCGTCTCTTGAGATCAATTCGTTACTGAAAGAAAGTCCTGGCATTAATCCTCTTTTCTTTAACCAGAAAATAGAACAGAATGAACCAGAAAAGAAAATTCCTTCAACTGCTGCAAAAGCAACTAAACGTTCTGCAAACGAACCTTCATCAATCCAACGCAAAGCCCAATCTGCTTTTTTGCGTACACAGTCAAGCGTGTCGATTGCATTGAACAAATGGTTTTTCTCTTTGGTGTCTTTGATGTATGTGTCGATCAACAAGGAATACGTTTCCGAGTGAACATTTTCCATCGCTACTTGGAATCCATAGAAAAATTTAGCTTCTGTGTATTGCACCTCTGCTAAAAAGTGTTCTGCTAAATTTTCGTTCACAATACCATCAGAAGCAGCAAAAAATGCCAATACATGTTTGACGAAATGACGCTCATCATCGTTTAACTTATTCTCCCAGTCAATTAAATCTGGAGCCAAATCAATTTCTTCTGCTGTCCAAAAACTTGCCTCTGCTTTTTTGTAGAAAGACCAAATATCATCGTGCTGTATTGGAAATAATACAAATCGGCTGTTGTTTTGGGCTAAAATTGGTTCTGTGTTTGCCATTTTTCGTTTAAATTTTTATTCTGTATTTTAAATTTTGTTCAAATTTTCTTGTGTGAATGATGTCGTTTATTTTTTGTCGTTTTTACCCTCGAGGGGGAATACAAATTTGGTAAATTATCTGCCAATTTCAATTAAAAGAAATTCACAATAACGGATGGTTATTAACAATTCATTTTTGTTTTCCTTGACTACCTTGTCTTTACAAGTTTATTAACACTGATTTTTAATTTATTCACAGATTCAGATGATAGGTTCGTCGAAAAAAAATGTTGTTTCATCAAATCCCTGATTGTAAAGAGTTTAGTAACTTTTGTTAAATTTACGACATATTTTAAGTTTGCACAAACCTTTAATTCACTTAATTTATTCACATTTGAATGTGGAAACAATTACTCAAAATGTTAAATTCAAAAATGCCTCCAATTTTATCCGTAAGTCAAAAATGGCTATCCTCTTTTTCGCGTTTAATTTTACCGAACAATTGTCTTTTGTGTGAAAACGAATTGATCGATTTAGGGGAAAATATTTGTGTTTTTTGCGTGTCCAAATTACCTTATACCTTGTTTGAAAAAATGGAAGGTCAAACGGCGCTCGACAAACTCTTTTGGGGAAGAATTTCGATCGTAAATTCTTTCAGTTTACTTTTTTTTGAAAAACAAGGTTTAGCGCAACCAATTCTTCATGCGATCAAATACCAACATCAAAAGCATTTAGCGATTCAAATGGGTGTCCTCATTGGAAAACGTTGGATGGAAAAAGCGTGTCATGATCCAATTGATGCGCTTGTGCCGATTCCGTTGCATCACAAAAGGCAGTTTTCAAGAGGGTATAATCAGAGTGCTTTTCTTGCAAAAGGAACAGGTATACCACTCCAAATTCCGGTTTTAGAAGGGGTTTTAGAACGTGCTAAAAATGTAAAAACGCAGACGAAATTAAATCGTTTTCAACGGTGGAATAATGTTTCTGAAATTTTTGAAGCAAAGTGTTTACCTGAAGAGATCAAACATATCGCCCTTGTTGATGATGTCATTACAACAGGAGCCACATTAGAGGCTGCTTGTAGGGTTTTAAATGAAAAATTTCCCGAACTTCGCATTTCAATTATTTCTTTAGCAATTGCCTTATGAGTGCAAAATCTTTTTTAATCGTAGGTGCAGGGCTTTCTGGTTTAACCTTAGCTCGACAACTTATTTTAGCTGGCCAAAAGGTAACGTTAGTGGACGCTGGTTATAACCATAGTTCGGTGATCGCTGCAGGGTTTATCAATCCTCTTGTCTTTAGAAGAATGACGAAAAGTTGGCGATTGGATGAGCTTACACCTAATTTGATTCAATTTTATCAAGATTGGGAAAAGGAAACAGGTGCTTCATTTTTTCATCCGATAACCATTCGGCGTTTGTTTTCAAGCGAGGAGGAGAAAGCATCTTGGTTGAGTAAACAGAATCGACCGGATTTTCAAAACTATATGTTTGAAGTCACTGAGGAAGATTTAAATTTCGATTTAGCTTTAAATCCTTTCGGGTCCGCACGGGTGAAAAATTCCTTTTATGTGGATGCAACTTTATTTTTACAAGAGGCGAAACGTTGGGTTGCTCGTTTTGGAACGATTATTTCTGAAAAGATGGAATATGACGCCTTGTCGACGGATGGAATTTACCAAGGTGTTTCCTATGATGGCGTGATTTTTTGTGAGGGTTATGAAGTTTTTAAAAACCCTTGGTTTGGCACTATTCCAATTCATTCTACGAAAGGGGAAACCTTAGAAATTGAGTCGGATGCACTTCCAAGAACTGAATCCTTGAACCGAAAGTGTTTTGTCCTTCCCTTAAAAAATGGAAAATTTAAAATTGGTTCGACATATGTTTGGCAAACTGCGAATTGCGAATTGACTCAGGAAGGAAGAGAAACGTTGGTCGAGAACTTGCAGGTGATTTCAAATGCCCCTTTTCAAGTTTCCGGTCATCAAGCAGGTGTTCGTCCAACCACTTTGGATCGTCGTCCCGTGATGGGCAAGCATCCGAAACACCCCCGTCTGATGATTTTTAATGGGCTTGGTGCAAAGGGGTACATGTTAGCACCTACGTTATCGGGTGAAATGTGTGAATTTATCCTCAAAGATGAACCTGTTGACCGTGAATGTAGACTTGAGCGGTTTTTGTAGATTGGCTTTAAAGCTTTTTAACATTATTTCATTCGCGAAGAAACAGTTTTCTTTTATCTTTGTTGAATAATAACATTTAACATTAAAATTTAGAATAATATGTATCCTCCACAATTAGTACAACCGATGAAAGAAGATCTTACATCTGTAGGATTTGAGCAATTAACCACTCCAGAAGAGGTAGATCAAACCATTCAAAATTCAAAAGGAACTTTATTAGTCGTAGTCAACTCGGTATGTGGTTGTGCTGCGGGAAATATGCGTCCAGGGGTGAAATTGTCATTAAAAAACGAAAAAGTACCTACGCAATTAGCAACTGTTTTCGCGGGTGTTGATGGCGATGCGACGCAACAGGCAAGAAAATATTTTTTACCTTACCCTCCATCTTCTCCATCGATTGCTTTGTTCAAAGATGGAAAATTGGTGCACTTTTTAGAAAGACATCACATTGAAGGTGGTACGGCTCAAATGATTGCTGAAAATTTAACAGAGGCGTATAACGAACTATGTTAAATTCATTCAAAAAACAGCAAAAGTCCCAATACAAAGTTGGGACTTTTTTTGTGGAAGAAAATCGTCTTGCTAGTTGCTTGATTATTCTTATTTTTGCCTAAAATTTTGACAAATGTATAGATCGCATACGTGTGGAGAATTACGCACAAATCATATTGGAACAAAAGTAACGTTGGCTGGATGGGTGCAACGTTCAAGAGACTTAGGAGGAATGACATTCATCGATCTTCGTGATCGTTATGGGATTACTCAGTTGGCGTTTAATATGGAAGACGATGCGAGCATTTGCGAACAAGCACGTAAATTAGGTAGAGAATTTGTCATCCAAGTGGAAGGCGAAGTGATTGAGCGTTCAAGCAAAAATAAAAACATGCCTACGGGTGAAATCGAAATCAAAGTGGCTCATTTGAAAGTGCTTAATGCGGCTAAATTACCGCCATTTACGATTGAAGATGATACCGATGGTGGGGATGAATTGAGAATGCAATACCGTTATTTGGATTTAAGAAGAAATCCTGTGCAAGAAAAAATAAGATTGCGCAATAAAGTGGCATTGGAAACCAGAAAATATTTGGATTCCTTAGATTTCTTAGATGTAGAAACACCGGTTTTAATAAAATCAACACCTGAGGGTGCGCGTGATTTTGTGGTGCCTTCTAGAATGAATCCAGGTCAATTTTACGCTTTACCGCAATCACCACAAACCTTTAAACAATTATTGATGGTTTCTGGTTTTGATCGTTATTATCAAATCGTGAAATGTTTCCGAGATGAAGATTTAAGAGCAGACCGTCAACCGGAATTTACCCAAATCGATTGTGAAATGGCCTTTGTAGAACAAGAAGATATTTTACAAACGTTTGAAGGATTAATTAAACACTTATTCCGTACCATTAAAGGAATCGAATTTGACGGGGCCTTTCCTCGTATGTCGTATGCCGAAGCAATGGAAAAATACGGTTCAGATAAACCAGACATTCGATTTGGAATGGAGTTTGTCAACCTTAATGAGGCAACCAAAAACAAAGGATTTGCAATATTCGATGATGCAGATGCAGTGCTGGCAATCAACGTTCCTGGTGCGGCTGAATTTACTAGAAAGCAAATTGATGAGTTAAATGAATGGGTGAAAAGACCACAAATTGGTGCAAAAGGCATGGTATATTGCCGTGTAAATGCAGATGGTTCATTAAAATCTTCAGTAGATAAATTTTATTCGGCGGATGATTTAGCAGTTTGGGCCAAAGCATGTGCGTCAAATCCAGGTGATTTGATCTTAGTTTTAAGTGGTGACTTGGATAAAGTTCGAAAACAAATGAATGAATTGCGTTTACACTTAGGTACGCAACTAGGACTTAGAAAACCAGATGAATTTAAACCACTTTGGGTATTGGATTTCCCTTTATTAGAATGGGACGAGGACAACAACCGTTACCATGCAATGCACCATCCATTTACCTCTCCAAAACCGGAAGACATGCATTTAATTACTACCGATCCAGGAAAAGTAAGAGCGAATGCATATGATTTAGCTATGAATGGGGTAGAATTAGGTGGTGGATCTATTCGTATTCACGACCGTACCTTACAAGCACAGATGTTTGATTTATTAGGATTTACGCCTGAACAAGCACAAGCACAATTTGGCTTCTTAATGAATGCTTTTGAATTTGGAGCGCCTCCGCATGGTGGATTGGCATTCGGTTTAGATCGTTTGGTAGCAACAATGAGTGGTACTGATTCTATTCGTGATTTCATCGCTTTTCCAAAAAACAATAGCGGAAGAGACACAATGATTGACGCGCCATCTCCATTGGAAGGTACACAATTAAAAGAATTAAATATCAATGTAACTAAGTAGAATGGAACAAATCACTGAAATAATAGGTTACATCGGAACTGCCTTTGTAATTTTGTCTTTTGTAATGAAAGACATGATTAAATTGAGAATCATTAATATAATTGGTTGTTCCGTATTTATAATTTACAGTGTTTTAATGGAATCAATTCCCTTGATATTAACCAATTCAATGATCATCATGGTGCATGGTTTTTATTTGTGGAGATATATTATTGAACAAAAATCTTTGAAAAATGAGCAATCGCAAGGGGAAACTACACATCTATAATTCTCTTTCAGGGAAAAAAGAACATTTTGAACCGATACACCAAGATCATGTAGGAATGTACGTTTGTGGTCCAACCTTATACAGTGAGCCACACATGGGGAACATGCGTACGTTCATTAATTTTGACATGATTTACCGCTACCTATTGTTCCTAGATTACCGTGTAAAATACGTTCGAAACATAACCGATGCAGGTCACATTACGAATAGTGCGGGTGAAGCAGTAGATAGCATTGGTAAAGCAGCAAGATTAGAACAAGTGCAATCCTTAGAAATTGTCTATAAGTACAACGTAAAATTTCAAGAATTGCAGCGCATTTATAATTTATTACAGCCATCCATTGAACCTACAGCGACAGGTCATATTCAAGAACAAATCGAAATCATTGAAAAAATCTTGGACAATGGTTTGGCATATGTGGTAAATGGTTCCGTATATTTTGACGTAAAAGCCTATAGTGAAAAATTCAACTATGGTATTTTAAGTGGCAGAAAGGTGGATGAATTGGCAGAAGAGACTAGAACCTTGAATGCGCAAGATGAAAAACGTTTCTTTGCAGATTTTGCCTTATGGAAAAAAGCGAATCCAGAAGATATGCAAATTTGGCGCTCTCCTTGGGGCGATGGCAATCCAGGATGGCACATTGAATGCACTGCGATGAGTACCAAATATTTAGGGACGCAATTTGACATTCACGGTGGTGGTTTAGATTTGAAATTTCCACATCACGAAGATGAAATTGCACAGAATTGTGGTTCATTTGGATGTAACCCTGCGAAAATTTGGATGCATGCCAACATGCTCAATGTGAATGGACAAAAAATGAGTAAATCTTTGGGCAATTTCTTTTTACCAAAGGAAATAGTAGAAGGTACAACCCCCTTGTTTAGCAAAGGATTTTCACCCGATGTGTTGCGTTTCTTCATGATGCAAGCGCATTATAGAAGTACCTTGGATTTTACGGAAGAAGCCTTAAATGCTGCGGAAAAAGGATATTCTCGATTAAGCGATGCCATACAATTACTAGATAAATTACCAACGAACGATACGAGTTCGTTTGATGTCTCAGCCTTAGTAGATAGTTTCTATACTGCCATGGACGATGATTTTAATACGCCAATATTAATTGCGAATTTATTTGAAGCAGCGAAACGAGTGAATTTGATCAACGATAAAGTAGATACGATTACATTAAATGATTTAAAACTACTTTCAACGCATTTAATCGCATTTACGAAGGAAATCCTTGGTTTACAATTGAACGTTGCGCAAAGCGATGCTAAATTAGCCCCTGTCATGGATTTGGTCTTAGACTTAAGAGCTCAAGCACGTGCAAACAAAGATTGGACAACTTCTGATAAAATTAGAGATGGCTTAGCCGCTGCAGGAATCATTGTAAAAGACGGCAAAGAAGGAACGAGTTGGAGTTGAGGTAAGTCTTTGAGTATTAGTCTTCCCCCTTTGGAGGGTCCCGATACTTCGGGATAAGAAAAGGGCAATGTAAGATTGTATTAAACATATCTAATCAAATTTTTACTTTATTTACGGCTAAAGTTTAAGACATACTTTATTTTTTTATTTTTGTTTTTTAAACAATAAATTGACCACGACAATGAAGTACCTATTATTTATTCTACTAAATGTATTGTTTTGGCAAATTGGATTTGCGCAAAATGTTTCTATTGATACTAGCTTTAATTCAAATGATGCTTGTATTTATGGAGAGGGTGCTGATTATTATGTCAATGTTTCTGCAAAACAACAAGATGGCAAAATCATTATTGGTGGTGGTTTTTCAACCTATAATGGAGTGAATGTTAATCACATTGTACGCTTAAATACAGATGGTTCAATTGATAATTCATTCAACATTGGCAATAGTTTTGAAGGAGGAACAAATACAAATGTAAAATCAATTGTTATTCAAAATGATGGAAAAATTTTAGTCGGAGGATTTTTTTCTAGTTTCAATGGTACAACAACTAACAATATCGCTAGATTAAATCCTGATGGCACTTTAGATAACACCTTTAATGTTGGGACAGGGTTCGATACCGAAGTAAATTCTATTGCTCTTCAATCAGATGGAAAAATAATTGTTGGTGGGTATTTCAATACTTTTTGTGGTGTTTCATCGGTTTATTTAATTCGTTTGAATCAAAACGGCACCAAAGACAATTCTTTCAATATCGGAACAGGAACAAATAATGTTGTAAATACTATTTCGGTTCAATCGGATGATAAAATTATTTTGGGAGGTTATTTTTCTAGTTATAATGGTTTTTCAAGCAATTATATGGTTCGTTTGAATCAAGATGGAATTATAGATCCAACATTTTCGATTGGAACCGGATTTTCAACTGCAGTTTTTGCGTTAAAGATCCAACAGGATGGAAAGATAATTGTTGGTGGTAACTTCAATAGTTTTATGGAAATGTAACAAATAAACTAGCTAGATTAAACGCAGATGGGACTTTTGACTTTAGCCTAAATATTGGAATTGGGTTTGATAATGCTGTTAAAACTTGCGACATACAGTCGGATGGTAAAATTATCGTTGCGGGATTTTTTACAAATTTTAACGGTTTAGCTTCTATGAAGTTGGTTCGTTTAAATACAGATGGATCAAACGATTTAACCTTTGACATAGGTACTGGTTATAATGATAACATTAATCATGTCTGTGTACAACAAGATGGTAGAATTATTGTATGTGGCTGGTTTAATAGTTTCAATGGAACAAGCATAAAAATGCTTAATCGTTTGAATTCAAATGGATCATGTGACACAACTTTTAATCCATTAACATCATTTGATGCTTCTGTATACTCTATTGTAAATCAAGCAGATGGGACAATATTGGTTGGTGGAAATTTTATAGGATATAATAATATAATTTCAAGAGGAATTGCTAAGTTAAATGTAGATGGTACTTTGAATTCATCCTTTAGTACAGGTATTGGGTTTAATAATTCTAATTATGAAGGCATCATTTTTTCAATCGTTAACCAATCTGATGGAAAAATATTAGTAGGGGGGGCTTATGAACAATATAATGGAGTTTATAGAAACAGTTTAGTGAGGTTAAATCCTGACGGAACGATTGACTTGACATTTAACGCCCCAGGTTCTGGCTTAAATCCTGTTTCTGCTGTGCACGCACTAGCTATTCAAGCAGACGGTAAAATACTTGTTGGGGGAGAAATTAATGGTTTTAATAATTTGACCTATTATGGCATTCTGAGATTAAATCCTGATGGAACATTAGATAATACATTTAATTCTATTTTTAGTTCAAATACAATAGTATATTCTATCTCAATTCAGAATGATGGCAAAATCATTGTAGGAGGTTCTTTTTCAAGTTTTGGTGTATATCCTAATTATTTATTAAGGCTTAACGAAGATGGCTCTTTAGACAATACTTTTACAATTGGTATGGGATTTAATCAAGATGTTTTAGCCACCTTAATTCAACCTGACGGAAAGATTCTAGTGGGAGGTAGTTTTACTATTTTTAATAGTAATCCAGCGAAAGGAATTATAAGGCATAATGTAGATGGTTCAATTGATAATTCGTTTATTACAGGTAGTGGATTAAATACATATGGAAACATCAATAGTCTAAATTTACAAGATGATGGTAAAATTGTGATTGGCGGAAATTTAATAAGTTATTCCGGAATATCGGTAGGAAATATTGCTAGAGTAAATTCTGATGGATTACTCGATATGAGTTTTAATACAGGGAATGGATTTAATAATAGTGTTTTTACAACCGCAATTCAAGTAGATGGTAAAATTTTAGTTGGTGGATTTTTCACAAGCTATAATGGAACTTGTCGTCATAGAATTGCACGAATAAATGGTTTTCCTGACCCAAGTATTGGCTCTGCTTTTGTTTCACCAAGTGATCCAGATTCATGCAATGGGGTGGTTTATTTTTATGCAACAGGTGCAAGTAATTTTACCTTCAATATCGGAAACGGAATTGATTATGTTTCTAACACCGGTTATTTAACCATTGATTCATTGTGTCCGGGTATATATCCATTTACCATTGCAGATGGAAATGGCGACTCGCTTCAATCTGTTTTTGTAATACCTACAACTAGCAATTACATGGAGGCCAATTTTGATTCTACGGTCATTATAAACGACACTTTGACGATGTCTATTGAAAATTGTTTAATCGATTACAATACCATCGACACCGTTTATTTATACGATTACCAAATTTTAGGAGGTGATTCCCTATCTTTAACGTTTGCAATAGTAGACAATATTGGGTTAAATTATGTAACAGATACGTTGGTTATTCCTAATGGCAATTTTGAACTTCAATTGCAATTGTATTGTTTCAATAAGGCTCTAGGTCACAGTTTTGTTTATACCATAGGCTTGCAACGAAATAGCAGTGGATTGTCCACTTTAAACTTAGAAGAGTTAATAGAAAGCACTTTTGTGATTTACCCTAATCCCGCATCTGAAAAGGTGAAAATTGCCATGTCTACCCCAAAAGCTAATTTAACCATTTTCGATGTCAATGGAAAAAAAGTAATGAATCAAGAAGTATTTGATGGTACAGAAATACAAGTTTCCAAATTAGAACCTGGTATCTATTTGTTTGAGTTTATAACAGAAGGTAATCGAATTATAAAACGAGTGGTGAAGCAGTAATTAAATTAAATAATTAGCAAGATCTCAGAATGAAAGCCGTGATGGCTTAGCCGCTGCTGGCATCATTGTAAAAGATGGCAAAGAAGAAACCAGTTGGAGTTAATTCAAAATATTAAGCATAAAAAAGGGAAGCGTTAGCTTCCCTTTTTTGATATCCTATAATTTCTTAATGATTATGTCCATCGTGTTCTCCATGCGGATGATCATGTCCTTCGTGACTATCTTCCTTTCCGCCTTCTTGACGTGGAATTAAATCAACTACCTCTAATTCAAATACCAAATCTGAATAGGGAGGGATCGCTCCAGGGCGACCATTTTTACCATAGGCTTGGTAGTATGGAATGAAAATTTTCGCTTTTCCTCCTTTTCCTAACATGGCTAAAGCTTCTTCAAATCCTGGAATCATTTTATTTTCAATGTATGAAAAGTTCATCGGTTGACCACGGTCATAAGAAGCGTCAAATTGTGCGCCATCTGCTCTAAAAGTACCACGGTAATGTACGGACAATTGCGTTCCTTTTACCGGTTTTAAACGTGTTCCTTCATCATCAATGACATACACTAAACCGCTGGTTGATTGTTTCGCATTTGGATATTTAGCAAGGACCTCTTGGTACATAAATGTTTTATACTGCTCTTCAGTCATGGCCGCAATTTTTGCAAAATAGGCTTCCTTTTCAGCATTTTTTGCTTTTTCTTTATCCATAACCGCTTTGAAAGCAGCATTGGCATCCCATTTTTTCGCTTCTTTACCCACTCGAATAATTTTCACTTCCTTCATGATATCATCTTGAGCGATAGCGTTAACCACATCTTGCCCTTGAATTACGTGACCGAAAACGGTATGTTTACCATCTAACCATGGCGTTTCTTTGTGGGTAATAAAGAATTGACTTCCGTTGGTAGCAGGTCCTGAGTTCGCCATAGATAAGATTCCAGGCCCCGTATGTTTTAAATCTGCTACGATTTCGTCGTAAAATTTATAACCTGGTCCACCAGCTCCAGTTCCTTCCGGGTCTCCTCCTTGAATCATAAAATCTTTAATCACGCGATGGAATTTTAATCCATTGTAAAAGGGTTTTGTGATTTTAATAGAATCGTTGAAAACAAAATTACCTTCGGTTAATCCCACAAAGTTGGCTACTGTCATGGGCGTTTTTTGATATTCTAAAACACATAGAATTTTACCTTTGGAGGTGTTAAACTCAGCATAGATTCCAGGCTCTAATTTAGGCGCTTTGTCTTTTGCTGAAAACTGAAAACTGAGTAAGGTCATGCATAATGCACCAAGCGTGCGTAATTGGATTTTTTTCATCTTCTTTTTTTTGGTTATTAAATTAGTTTCTCCGGTCGATACCCCAAAGCATTTTATTTCGGATGGTATCTAAGAAGTTATTGTCATCAAAACGAACTACATTAATCATGAAGTCCGCTTTTTTGATGATGATTTTTTCATCTTGACGAATGCTTTTGGAACATCCATCTAAGCTCAATAAATATTTTCGATCTCTTCCCTCAACACTTAAACTGATGGGTAAATGATCAGGAACTACTACAGGTCGAACATTTAAGTTGTGGGGTGCAATGGGTGTTAAAATGTGGATTTGACAACCCGGTGTTACAATCGGTCCATTGCAACTTAAACTATAAGCGGTGGATCCTGTGGGAGTAGCAATGATCAATCCATCTGCCCAATAGGAATTTAGATACATGTTGTCAATACTCGCATGTACCGTTATCATTGATGAGGTATCTTTTTTATGTAAGGTCAATTCATTCAATGCAAAGTTTTCATCTCCAAAAATAGATTCTTCCGTTTCTACAGAAAGTAACGATCTTTGTTGATGACTGTATTTTTTATCATGCACCATCTGAAGGGTGTTGAGGATATCATCTTTGGAATTATTGGCTAAAAAACCTAATCTTCCCGTATTGATTCCCATGATCGGCACTCCAGAATCGCGGACATATTTTACGGCTTGAATAAAAGTTCCATCGCCCCCAAATGAGACCATTAAATCGATACCGGATTTAAAGTCGTGGTAGTTTTGAAACAAGTCGTAGTTGGCACTCATTTGCATTTTTGAACTTAACTGATGATGCGCTTCCTGTTCGAAAACCAATTTCCACCCCAATTCCTCCGCCATTTTAATAAAGGTTTGGTAAATGGGTAAGTGAACTTTTGTTATTTTCCTTCCAAAGACTGCTACTCTCATCTAGATGTTTAAATAGTGCATTAAAGAATCAAAATTGTTTTGAATGTCATCGTCGAAACTGCTTTTTTGGAACGAAGCCTTAACGGTGTAATCATAACGTTCAAAGGTGCGAAGTATTCGATCCAATTCGATTTGATTGATTTTAAGGGTAACCTCTAACTTCGTGCTATCTGGAGAAGACATGATGTAGGAACTTAAGATTTTCGCATTATTTCCTTCCACAATTTGTGCAATTTGCGCCAACGAATAATCGATTTGGTTAACCTCGAGAACAATAATACCTCCAGTTTCTTTGATGCTAGAGGTGTTAGATATTAATTTCAATAAATGAAAAACATTCGTACAGCCTAAATACTTTTCGTTGCGATCTAAAATAGGCATTACTGAAACCTTATGTTCAGCAATTTTTGCTAATACTTCATAAATATGCGTATCTGAAAAAACATAAGGACGAGGCAAGTGATCAAATAATTTATCCAAACTTTCTTCCAAATGAAGTCGATCCAAAATGTCAGTTTCTGAAATTACACCGACAAAATTTCCGTTTTTCATCACGGGAAGATGGGATACTTTAAATTCATCCATCCAATGCAAGGCTTTTTCGCCTGTATCGGAGTGCATTAATGGGGGAATTTCCTCGGTTATTAATTCTATTGCTCTCATATTTATCCCAAAGTAAGTAAATCCTTTTTAAGTTTGTTACTATTTTAGTACAAAAATTTGACCAAAATGACGAAGTTAAGTGTAAACATCAATAAAATAGCTACCATTCGAAACGCGCGCGGAGGAAATACGCCGAATGTGGTGCAAGTAGCTATCGATTGCGAACGCTTTGGTGCGCAAGGGATTACCGTACATCCAAGACCTGATGAACGACACATTACCACAAAAGATGTTTACGATTTACAACAGGTGGTCAAAACAGAATTTAACATCGAAGGATATCCAAATGAGCGTTTCATGCGCATGATTCAAGAAATTAAACCTGCACAAGCGACTTTAGTCCCTGATCCGCCAGGGGTTTTAACTTCCAATGCCGGTTGGGATACGGAAAAACATTTTGACTTTTTGAAAGAAATTTGCGCAGAACTAAAAAGTTATGGGGTGCGTACCTCTATTTTTATCGAAACTGATTTCCACCTTTTAGATAACGCAAAAGCTTTAGGAGTAGATCGGGTAGAATTTTATACAGGGCCTTATGCAGAGCAATTTGCAGAAAATAAAGAAAAAGCCGTTTTACCTTATGTTCAAGCTGTAAAACATGCCCATCAATTGGGATTGGGTATCAATGCAGGCCATGATTTGAGCCTTGAAAATTTACGCTATTTTAAACAACAAGTAGGTGTCTTAGACGAAGTATCTATTGGGCATGCCTTGATTTCAGATGCCTTGTATTTCGGATTGGAAAATACCATCCAACAGTATTTATTTCAATTGAGGGATTAAAAGTTATCCATATTATTCATAAAAAAGGCTTCCTAATTGGAAGCCTTTCTATTTTTTACCCTAAAAAGGGATATCTATAATCTGTTGGTGGAACGAATGTTTCTTTGATCGTTCTTGCAGAAACCCAACGCAACAAGTTCATCATGGCTCCTGCTTTATCGTTGGTTCCGGAACCACGCGCACCCCCGAAAGGTTGCTGTCCTACCACAGCTCCTGTTGGTTTGTCGTTGATGTAGAAGTTACCCGCAGCATTTTCCAACATTTTTGTCGCTGTTACAATTGCATAACGGTCATTAGATAGGATTGAACCGGTTAACGCATATTCTGAAGTTTCGTCTAATAATGCTAAAGTAGCCTCAAACTCATTTTCAGGATACACATAAATGGTCAATACTGGTCCGAAAATTTCTTCGACCATGGTTCTGAATTTTGGATTGCTGGTCACTACCGTGGTTGGTTCAATGAAGTATCCTTTTGATTTATCGTAATTTCCTCCTGTGATGATTTCTGCATCGTTTTGGCTTTTTACGTAATCGATGTATCCCGCAATTTTATCAAATGCGCGTTCGTCAATAACGGCATTCACAAAGTTGGAAGTGTCTTCTGGCGATCCCACCTTGAACGAATTCACTTGCGATAAATAAATCGCTTTTACCTCTTCCCATAAATTAGAAGGAATATAGGCTCTAGAAGCTGCGGAACACTTTTGTCCTTGGAATTCAAAAGCACCTCTAGCCATAGCCGTAGCTACTTCAGCTGCATTAGCTGATTTGTGTACCATGATGAAGTCTTTCCCACCTGTTTCTCCCACAATTCTTGGGTAAGTACGGTATTTTTCAATGTTATTTCCAATGGTTTTCCATAAATGTCTGAAAACACCAGTCGATCCTGTAAAGTGTAAACCGGCAAACGCTTTATGGTTGAATACCACATCTCCAGCTACCGGTCCATCTACTGAAATCATATTGATTACACCATCAGGAACACCTGCCGCTTTGAATAAATCCATGATCACTTTCGCTGAATACATTTGAGATTCTGCTGGTTTCCAAACCACCACATTCCCCATCATCGCTGGTGCTGCACAAAGGTTGGCCGCAATAGATGTAAAATTAAATGGAGTTACGGCAAAGACAAATCCTTCTAAAGGTCGGTACTCTAAACGATTCCACATTCCTGGTAAAGATTCCGGTTGATCTTTATAGACTTGCGTCATGTATTGCACGTTGAATCTGAAAAAGTCGATCAACTCACAAGCCGCATCAATTTCTGCTTGAAACACATTTTTAGATTGTGCCAACATGGTAGCTGCATTCATTTGATCTCTAAAAGGACCAGCTAATAAATCGGCTGCTTTTAAAAAGATGGCTGCGCGATGTTCCCATGAAGTATTAGTCCACGCTTCTCTAGCTTCTAAAGCTGCGTCAATAGCCATTTGCACGTGAGAAGCATCTCCATAGTGATAATGACCTAACACTTTAGCATGCTCGTGTGGTGGAGCCATTTTTCTTTTATCGTTCGTTGTTATTGCTTTTCCACCAATATACATCGGAATTTCAATCGGATCTTGGTGGTACATTTGTTGGTAAGTTTCAAGTAAAGAATTTTTCTCTTTGGAACCCGGAGCATAACCCTTCACAGGTTCGTTGATTGCAACTGGGACATTAAAAAATGCGTTTGACATAAATTTTATTTTTAGATGTTGTAAATTTACAATTTGTTGTTTATCCTTGCAACTCAATTGCAACAAATGTTACAATCGCTATGAAACCGCTGTTCTTCGCCTTAATTTTCATGCTGTCCCTTAACGCCATAGCTTTCCAGGAGAAGCCAATGACTTTAACAGATTTTGAAATGGCCTCTACCATGGAGGAAAAAGAAACGATCGGGGTAGCGTTGTGGAATGAATTCCTTCGAAATGACCTTCAGCAATTGCATGTTTTAGGGGTGAAATGGTATTGGATAGGGATCGAACAACAACATGATTTGGCGATTGCACTTGCAAAAAGATGTCTGGGAAGCAGTCAAATTAGGCAAGGGAAAGATGCGCAATACCTCTTTCAAGCCTTATTGTATTTTGAGCGCAACGAGTTGTACGATTATTGGTCGGAAACCCTTAATGAAATTGGGGTATATTATCAGTTGAAAGGGAATTATGTGCTTGCAAAAAAGTATTTTCTGGAAGCGAATCATGTAGGCGCCGAAGGATCAGACCCTACCAATCGGTACATCGCAGATTTAAATCTAGCTCAGACCTTGTTCTCCATGAAAAAAATAGATCAAGCCATTCATTTCGCGAAACATTACCTTCAACAAGCTTTAAAGGATCAAAAATTTGAAGCAGTATCGAATGCTTATGCTGTTTTGGCAAATTTCGCACTTGAGAAAAATGAGTCCCAATTACGGTCTTATTACTTAAAAAAGGCTTTTTCCTATGCCTTACAATCATCGAGTAGAAACTTTCAGGCTCATGCCTATACGAATCAAGCCATTTTGCATTATGAAAATCAAGAAAAATCAGAAGCGTTGCAAGATTTTAAAGTCGCTTTGGATTTACACCGATCTACCAATCACCTGCCTAATACGTTTCAAAGTTTACTGAATTTAAGTTTGTACTATACGCATGAAGGACAAGAGGATAAGGCCTTGGGATTGTTAAAGGAAGCTTTGGCATTGGTTGAGCCAACCTCTCTCTTTGATTTGCAAATCGAAGTGTTTGATCTATTGGTAGAACAAGATCCCTCGAATGCAATCCATTGGAAAAAACAACGGGAAGCTGTTGAACGGAAAAAAAGGAAAAGTGAGGAATTGGATCAAGTTGACTTATCCATATTAGAACAAGTGGCACGAAAAAAAATACATTCATCCACTGAAAAGTCCAACCTATTGATTTACGGTTTAATGGTTTTCGGGGTAGGGAGTGTCTTCTTGTATTATTTAGTTGCGAAGCGCAGGAAATTCTAGCGTGAAGGTCGGGATTTGGATATCAAATAATTCCTGGGTCACTAAATTGATAAAGGTATATGCGCCGCGCATGGTACCGATTTCAGAGCTGAGTTGACAACCACTGGTGTAGGTGAAAGCTTGATGGGGTTGAATCACAGGAGTTAAACCAACAACCCCTTCGCCTTTAATAATCATGATAGGTTTTAAGGTTTCAGCGATGCGCCATTTTCTAGAAAGCAGCTGAATGGGATCTGATTTCAAATTTTCAATGCGAATATGGTACACAAAAAAATATTGTTGGTTTTCAATGTCTGAATTTTCACCCATGTATTGAGCGTCAACCGTTATTTTTACGTGATTATGTATGCTTGAAACCATCGTTTTTTATTTCAAATATACAAAATATTAATCTTTTTTGGAAGATCGATTTAAATTGTGTAAATTTGCGTATAAAGTAATACCACTTAACTACTACAATTCACTCAAAAACACCTACTTACTTACAGCTAGCTGAATAATTTAAACTATTTAGTTATGGCTCGATGTATTAAAATTAGTGTACTTTTTTTAGGGTGTTTAATCATTCCAACTGTATTTGCTCAAACAGTTGTTCAAATGGCAAACCAGCAAACTTATGTTGGAAATTCAATAATTTTTTATGATAATGGTGGAGCGAACGGAAACGTAGGTAATACCTATTTGGTTTCGCATTTTAAAGTGTCAAATGGTTTCGCAAAAATATTTTTTGAAGACATATCGATTCCTTCAGGTTCAGTATTGAAGGTGTATAAAGGGTTAGATACGCTTGAACTTTTAGGGCTTTATGATGGAACGTATAAAATGCAAGATTATGCTGGGAAATCTTTTACGGTAGTGTATGATCCGAAAGGAACCACAAGTAATCATTTTGGTTGGAAAGGTAAAGTCACTCCTTTAACAATTCAAGAATATGAGAAGGTAACCAAGCCAGAATCGGATTGTACAGGTGCGATTCCTTTATGTTCAAATAATACAGCAAATACATCCGCCAATCAATACGATAACACAGGTAATGTGAATGATGATTCGGGTGGGTGTTATTCAGGAACTGGGAGTGGAGGTTCTGTATGGTATTCGTTCACCCCTCAATCTAGTGGTAATTTAGATTTTATGATTACACCAACAGGTTCAACTGATTACGATTTTGTGTTATGGGATATTACCAATGGTTGTGCCAATAAAACAGAAATCTCTTGTAATTTCTCTGCAACCCATGGTGCAACTGGATTGGCTTCTGGTGGTTCTGGAAATTCACAAGGGTCAACTGGAACCTTAACCAATCAATTGGAGGCAGTTAATTCAACCCACATTTACGCTTTATGTATTAACTTCTATGGAGGTACCAATGATGGTTTTTTACTGAAATTTGAGAATGATCCAGCTAATGTTACCATTACAGATATCGTTCCACCAACAGTTACGAATGCATACACAACAAATTGTGCCTCTGCATCTCAATTTACCGTTAATTTTTCAGAATACATTGATTGTAATACTTTGCAAGCTAGCGATTTTGCAATTCCTGGCTATACGGTCAGTTTAGTAAGTACAAGTTGTTCAGGTGGAAAAACCTTAAGTGCAGTAATTAGTGTTTCTCCAGCCATGCCCCCTGGATCTTATAACATGACCGTATCCAACATGAATGATATGTGTGGAAATCCTATGAATTCGGTATACAATATCAATACAACATCTGCACCAACTGTAAATGCGGGTCCTGATGTATCGAATTGTAGAACAGGAAGTGGGGGATTTTTTGGGTACACCTATTCTAGTGTTACGTTAACCGCAACGGGTACTGGAACAAGTTATGTATGGTCTCCCAATACTCCTGGAGCAACCTTAAGCGTAAATCCAAGTTCACCTACAACTTATACGGTCACTGCAATAAATGGATCATGTGGTGCTCAAGATCAGGTTGTAGTAACACCAGAGATCTCTCCAACACCCAATTTAGGGGCAGATAGAACCATTTGTCAAGGAGCTTCAGTCAATTTAACTGCAACGGGTGGTGGTACTTATCAATGGCAAGAAACCACGTCAACAGGCTTTTTTGGTGGTCCAAATAATTGGAATACTATTTCTGGAGCCACTTCTTCCTCTTACACGGCCTCCCCATCAGGTACAACGACCACTTATTACCAAGTAAACGTAGCTTCACCTTCTGGTTTTTGTACGGGTTCAGATAATATAAAAATTACCATTGATCCTATCTTATCAGGTGCTGGAATTGACCAATTAGCTTGTGCTGCAGGGACAGCCATAAATTTATCGGGTACACATACCAATGGAAGTACATTTAGTTGGAATCAAGGAAGTCCATCAGGACCGCAAGTTGGAACTGCATTAACAGCTACTGTGAATCCAACCGCTACTACCAATTATTATCTAACCGCGACAAGTGCTACTGGATGTACTTATACCGATGTAATGCAAGTAACTTTAGCAGATTATGGTTCCATTCCAGCAGCCAATGTGAGCGCATGTGATTTACCAAGTATAAATATGGTAACTCCACCGAACATGTCTGGTGCAACGCAATTTACCTTTACTTGGTATGAATTTGCTGGAGCTGCATCGCCTTGTCCGACCTCAACAACAGGTGGAACGCAAGTATTTCAAGAGACGAAGAATGTTTACTTAAATCAATCCATCTATGCACAAAACTTTGATGCATTACCTGTAGTTGCTGATTTGGCAGCAAGTTCAGGAGGATGGACACAGCAGGTAGTTACAGCATCAGTAAATGATTGGGGTATTGGTAATACGGCTTTAGCTGGAATGACAGGGAATCATCTTCAAATTTATAACAATGCAACCATAAATGCTTATAATGCAACAGATGATGCAAATAAAATAGCCGCTTATGGTCCTATATCAGGTACTAATTCAATAAATAAGGTTGTGTCATTTAATTGGAGAGGCGAAGGTGAAGATGATGGTGGTACAACAGTTTTTTTTGTATGTGTAGGAGATGGAGGGTATAATACTGAGGATTATGGTTATTTCTGTTATTCCTTGGATGGGATTACTTGGACTGATTACACAGCGACTAGACTGTATGCACAAGCTACCAATCAATCATTGTCCGTTCCACTTCCAGCCATTTTTGATAATCAAAATTTTTATATTGGCTTTCGTTGGGTGAATGATGGTAGTGCTTTTACTGGGAACTGTGGAACGCGCTTTAATCAAAATCCATTGATGATTGACAACATCAACATTCAAGCAGATGTTTACCAAGCGCCAACATCCACCTATAACCCACCTTTGGTAGCGGCAAATACAACCTACGCGCTACAAGTAACACCCGTTGGAGGAACATGTAATGGCATTTCAAGTTTTATGAGCAATTGCCAAATTACATGTATTACCGTTCTCCCTGTTGAATTAAGTGCTTTTGAAGGTGAAAATTTCAATACAACAACCAATAAGTTGACCTGGACTACTGAAACAGAACGCTTCAATGATTTCTTCTTGTTAGAACGCTCAGTGGATATGATCAATTGGGAAAATGTAGCTTTGGTTGATGGCAATGGAACTACAAATGAGCTCTCCTTTTATCAACATTGGGATAACCAATTTGAAGCGCAAATCAATTATTATCGATTGACCCAAGTTGATTTCGATGGTACAAGAAAAACGTTAGATCAAATGGTATCGATTGATAATCGTGCTGATCATAAAGAAATCGTAAGAATTACCAACCTTCTTGGTCAAGATATTCCAATGGATGCGCCTGGAGTGAAAATCATCTTGTATAAAGATGGCACCACGCGTAAAACCTACGGAAACTAAAAAACAAAACAACTATTAGGGTGAAGGGAAGATAAAAGTCTTCCCTTTTTTTTATTGTTGGCACATATTTTGTATATTTAATTCCATAAAATTGTACATGATGAAAAATTATATAGCACTTTTTTTAGGTTTATCAAGTTTGCAATTCGCTACGGCTCAGCGACAGTTTGATCAACAAATGGAAAAATGGAATCAAGAATTGTCAGCTTGGGATCAACAAAAAGGATCTTGGGTAGCACAAAGTTTTTCAGCGTATGCGAATCAAACGGCTTTTCCTACAAGAACATTTAATGAACAACACACATTGTCGGAGGTTTTGCCATCCTTGCCGAATACTTTTCAACGTGAATTTGATTCGGTTGTTCGTGCAGAAAGCAGTCAGCCAGGCGATGATCAAGCGCGCTGGCAACGTTTAGCTGGCTTAAGCAATCGCAATCGTTGTGCACCTAGAACGGGAAGATCATACGGTGATCCGCATATGGTTTCTTACGATAATGTTTCTTATTCTTTCCAAACGGTAGGTGAATTTACCTTGACCCAATCCGATGATCGTTCGTGCATTGTTCAAACACGCCAACGTCCAAACGGAGGAGATTTTTCCTTAAATACCGCAGTTGCCATGCAAGTCAACGGTGACCGGGTAACCATTTATGCCAATGAAAAACCAGACGGACATAGTGCCGCTCTTCGCGTAAATGGGGAGCCTCAAGTGGTTCGAAACGGAATTGTTTATTTAAATCATGGAGGGGTTATTCGTTACACCACCAATCAATACCAAGTGACCTGGCCCAGTGGCGAAAAATTAGTCGCTGAGGTAAGAAGGAATGGATCAATGGGATTTTTGAATATCACCATGGAGGCTTATCCATGTGTAACGAATTATGAAGGTTTGTTGGGGAATGGAAACGGTCAACAAGCGGATGATTTTACGGGGAAAGACCCTAATCGCTTGGCCTCTTTTCGCTCCATTGGAATTTTTTCAGAAGGTGCTTTTGGTCAAACATCACGCTCGGTGGAAGAAGAATATCTACAATTTTTAACACGGGATTTTGCCGACGATTGGCGCGTAACCCAAGGAACTTCACTCTTCGAATACGCTCCAGGTGAATCTACTTTGTCGTACACCGATTACACGTATCCAAGAATTCATCGTACAGTAAATGACATGGATCCTAATCAAAGACGTACCGCTGAACGTCATTGTCGTGAAAGGGGTATTCAAGATCGTGATTTACAAGGCTGTATTTATGATCGAGGCTTCTTAGATATTCCTCCATCACCAACGCCTAGAACGGTAGATTTGGGTGGAAGAACCATTCAAACAGAAAGAGTGCCATTTGGTCGTTTTGACGGTGGAAATACTCCTCCACCCACTCGAGGTTCAAATCCGGGAACAATTGATCGTAGTACGAATACAGGTAGGGTAAATCCTGATGCAACTTTAGAGCAAAAAAATCCGACAGTTAAAGATCCTGATTTAAGAGTAACCGATCCTGAAGGGGGGACAAGTAAAGCGCCTAGTGTGGAGCGTAAAAACGAGCCTACCATGGCTCCAGTTACTACCCCAGAACGCAAAGTGCCTTCGACAACTAGGGCGATTGAGGCTAATCCTTCGAGAACGACAACACCAAGTTCACCAAGTTCAACGCCTCGTGTGAGTACTCCTAAAACACCAACTCCAGTTAGGACAACCACACCAATTAGAACACCTAGTAGACCATAAATTATGCTTCGTTTATTCCCTATTCGGAGAGAAGAGGAATTGATTGAGATTCATCAAATGGCGCATCAGATCTGGCCTGTGACATACGATTATATGTTGTCTCAGGATCAAATTTCCTACATGCTTGAATGGATGTATGCGCCAGAGGTGTTAAAGAGTCAGTTCGAAAAGGGTCAGCTTTTTTATCGGATTCAGAACCAAGATGAGGTTATAGGGTTTGTTGCCGTAGAACCTAATTTTCAAAATGATGAAACGATCAAGTTGCAAAAGTTTTATTTTTTACCTGAATTCCAAAATCAAGGATTTGGTTCTAAGATTTTCTTGCAGCTATTCGATTTATCGCGGCAATTGGGTTTTAAGAGACTAATCTTGAATGTGAACAAAACGAATAAAGCGCTACCTTTTTACTTGAAGCATGGAATGGAAATAATTGATGAAGGTGTGTTTGATATTGGACAAGGTTTTGTGATGGATGATTTTATCCTTGAGAAAATTTGGTCCTAATTTTGTTCATCTTGTTTTAAGGAATGGTCAACTTTTTTCAAGACCTCAAAAAACGCACTTCCAAAGGCTCGAATAATTGGTTTTTTTAAAAATTGATATACCGGTAAATCAAGTGCTTCTCCACAAGCACAAGCCGGGGCACAAATTTCCCATTCATTAAACATGAGTGCTTTTTTGCCCTCATATTGCATTACTCTGATGGGGTATAAGTGACACGAAATCGGTTTTAAAAGTTTTGTTTTCCCTGCTTGGTGGGCTGCTTCAATGGCACATTTGGTAATCCCTTTTTCGTCGAAAAAAACAAATGCACATTCTTTACCGTTGACAAGGCTTGTCACAGCCTCGTTCTCTTCATCCATGTAAAAAACTCCTTGTTGATGAACCACATCAATACCTTCTTTACGCATGAACGGTTTGATGCCTTCCAATTCTTCTTCTAGGATATCGATTTCCGCTAAGGTGATTGGAGCGCCAGAATTTCCCTCTATGCAACATGCTCCTTTGCAAGCATTTAAATCACACGCAAATTTCTTATCGAATAGTTGTGTGGATATGATATGATTTTCAACCTCAATTAACATGTTTGATGTTTTGACAAAGGTCTAAAAAAAAATCAACTTATCTTAAAAATTGATGTTAAATGCCGCTTGTCTAAATAATCTAATTAAAAATTCTTTGAAATTCAGAAAATTATATTAAATTTGCATCATCATTAAAAGGGATGAAGAAATGAGGGGACGAAAGTCCCCTCTTTTTATACGTTATGATTAGTAAGAAAAAAGTAATAGAATTGATTGAAGAGCGCTTTGCCGAATTGGACAGAGGCTTATTTTTGGTATCATTAGAAATTTCAGTCAATAACATCATTTCTGTAGAGATTGATCGTGAAGAGGGGAATGTTTCGATTGATGATTGCATGCGCGTTTCTAGGAATGTAGAGCATAATCTTGATCGCGAGGAGCAAGACTTTGAATTGCAAGTTTCTTCGGCGGGATTAGATAAGCCGTTGCGTGTAGCCAAACAATTTTACAAAAACATCGGAAAGGAAGTGGTCGTAAAATTGGTGAATAATGAAAAAAAGACTGGAATTTTAAAAGCTTACGATGAAACGAGTTTAACCCTCGAGGAGTCAAGAATGGAGAAGTTAGAAGGAAAGAAAAAAAAGGAATTAATTGTGGAGCAACATGTGTTCCCTTTAAGTAGTATAAAAGATACAAAAATTGTTATTTCATTTAAATAGGTAAATTATATGAATAGCCTTGAATTAGTTGATTCGTTTTCAGAATTTAAAGAATTAAAAAGCATCGATAAACAAACGATGCAACATGTTTTGGAAGATGTTTTCCGAGCGATGTTAAAGAAGAAATTTAACACAGATGAGCATATTGACATCATTGTTAATATCGATAAAGGTGACGTCCAAATCTTTTTAAACAAAGAAATCGTTGATGACGGTGAAGTGGAAGATCCAAATACAGAAATTGCATATTCTGATGCGATTAAAATCGAGCCTGATTTTGAAATCGGTGAGGAGGTAACGGAAGAGTTTAAATTTGCAGACTTCGGTCGTAGAAATATTCTTTCTTTGCGTCAAAACTTGATTTCTAGAATCATGGAATTGGAGAAAGATAACTTGTACAAAATCTACAAAGAAAGAATTGGAGAAATTGTTACCGGTGAAGTTTACCAAGTTTGGAAGAAAGAAATCATGGTCTTAGATGATGAGAACAACGAATTAATATTGCCAAAATCTGAGCAAATCCCATCGGATTACTTTAAAAAAGGAGAATCCATTCGTGCGGTTGTTGCGAAAGTGGATATGCGTAACAGCAGTCCAGTGATCATTCTTTCGAGAACAGCTCCAGAGTTTTTAGAGCGTTTATTTGAGTTAGAAGTTCCAGAGGTATTCGATGGTTTAATCACCATTAAGAAAATCGTTCGCGAGCCAGGAGAAAGAGCAAAAGTTGCTGTAGAATCATACGACGATCGTATCGATCCAGTTGGAGCTTGTGTGGGAATGAAAGGTTCTCGTATTCATGGAATTGTTCGCGAATTACGCAACGAAAATATTGACGTAATCAATTATACAAACAACTCACAGTTGTTGATTCAACGTTCCTTATCTCCAGCTAAAATCACTTCCATCGAAATTAACGAGGAGGAGAAGAGAGCAAAAGTATTCTTGAAACCAGACCAAGTTTCGTTAGCCATTGGAAAAGGAGGAAACAACATTAAGTTAGCTGGAAAGTTATGTGGCTATGAATTAGACGTATACCGTGATGGCGAAGTGGATGTGGAAGATGTTGACTTAGAGGAATTTGTGGATGAAATTGATAACTGGATTATCGATGAATTAAAAGCAATCGGATGCGACACTGCGAAATCTGTTTTAGAGATTGGTGTAGCGGATTTAATTTTACGTACGGATTTAGAAGAGGAAACCATTGAAGAGGTCTTCAAGATTTTACGTGCGGAATTTGAATAAAACAAAACAAATTATATAACAAATCTGAATAACGGAGGAGTAATATTTATGGCAGGAAAACCAATAAGATTAGGGAAAGCAGCAGGTGAGCTCAATGTAGGAGTGGCCACTTTAGTAGAATTTCTAGATTCCAAAGGAATTAAAATTGATGTTAATCCAAACACCAAGTTGGAGGGGGAACATTATGAAATTTTGCAAAAGGAATTTGCTGCGGATCAAACCCTGAAAGAACAAGCAAAATTAACCTCGATCAAACGAGAAAAGAGAGAATCCATCTCGATTCGTGAGGTAAAAGAAGATCCGAAACCGGTAGATTCTAATGACGATGATTCAGAACCAATTTCCATTGAGGAGATCAAACGAAGTGTGTTTGAAACATCCACTACACCAGTAGAAAAAGCAAAGGAATCGGTGAGTAACGATGCGGACGAAGCACCAGCGGTAGCTGCGTCAAAAGCTGTCGAAGTGACACCTTCCCCTGAAGCAAACGAACATTCAGATGCGAAAACGATTGGAGAAGGTGATGTTCAGGTTCAAGTGATTGGAAAAATTGATTTGGATAAAATCAATTCCAAAACTAGACCGGATAAAAAGGCTGTGGATCCTGCAGAAAAAAAGAAAGAATATAAAAAACCGGTTCTTCCGCCACCTCCACCGAGAAAGGTAGAGGAGCCTGTTCATGAGCTAGAGGCCCCTGAAGAACCTAAGGAAATCGAAACCATTCGAGCTGAACGTCAAGTTTTATCCGGACCAACTGTATTAGGGAAAATTGATCTTCCTGTCGATCGCCCTAAAACACCAGGTGGATTCAATAAAGCGCAAAACGCAGCAGCAAATGCGGATCGCAAGAAAAGAAAACGCATTAAAAAAGTTGAAAATGCAAAACCAGGCGAAGCGGGAGCAGCAAATAACGCAAATGCAAAACCTGGTGGATATCAAGGAAATAAATCGAATAACAATAATTTCAAGAAAGGTAAAGTAGATAAACCTGAAATTACAGAGAAAGATATCCAAAAAGAAATCAAAGATACACTTGCTCGATTATCAAATCAAGGAAGTAAATCGAAGGCATCTAAAAATCGTAGAGCAAAAAGAGATACAGTCGCTCAACGAAGAATGGAAGAACTTGCAGAGCAAGAATTAGAACAAAAAGTATTAAAACTGACAGAGTTTGTTACTGTTTCTGAGTTAGCTTCCATGATGAATGTACAACCTACGCAAGTCATTTCAGCTTGTATGTCATTGGGTATTTTTGCATCGATCAACCAACGTTTGGATGCGGAAACGATTCAAATTGTTGCAGATGAATTCGGTTTCGAGGCTGAATTTGTAAGTGCTGAGGTTCAAGAATCGATTCCTGTAGTTGAAGACAAAGAAGAAGATTTAGTGCCACGTCCTCCAATTATTACGGTAATGGGACACGTAGATCACGGTAAAACTTCCTTATTGGATAAAATTCGTAACGCAAATGTGACTCAAGGTGAAGCGGGTGGTATTACCCAGCACATCGGAGCATATTCCGTTACTTTAAAAGATGGTCGAAAAATGACCTTCCTAGATACACCAGGTCACGAAGCCTTTACGGCAATGCGTGCTCGTGGTGCCCAAGTAACCGACGTGGCAATCATTATTGTCGCTGCGGATGACGATGTGATGCCGCAAACGAAAGAGGCAATCTCTCACGCTCAAGCTGCTGGCGTACCGATGATTTTCGCAATCAATAAAATTGATAAACCAGGTGCAAATCCTGACAAAATTCGTGAACAACTTTCACAAATGAATATTTTGGTTGAGGATTGGGGTGGAAATTACCAAGTTCAAGAAATCTCAGCGAAACAAAATTTAAATATCGACGAGTTACTTGAAAAAGTATTGTTGGAGGCAGAGATCTTAAATTTAAGAGCCAACCCTAATAAAAACGCGATAGGAACCGTAATTGAATCTTCATTAGATAAAGGGAAAGGTTTCATTACGAATATGTTAGTGGAGTCTGGAACCATGAGAATTGGGGATGTGATCCTAGTTGGTCGTAACTACGGACGTGTCCGAGCAATGCATGATGAGCATGGAAAACCAGTGAAAGAAGCAGGTCCATCTCGACCAGTATCTGTATTGGGGATCAATGGTGCACCAAGTGCAGGGGACAAGTTCAACGTTATGGATGACGAGCGTGATGCGAAAAATATTGCGACGAAAAGAGAGCAGTTACATAGAGAGCAAGGTCTTAGAACCACTAAGCACATTACTTTGGATGAAATTGGTAGACGTCTTGCTATTGGTGATTTCAAAGAATTAAACATCATCGTTAAAGGGGATGTGGATGGTTCTATTGAAGCACTTGCTGACTCTTTATTGAACTTATCAATTGGAGAAATTGCGGTGAAAATTGTTCACAAAGGGGTTGGAGCAATCTCTGAGGCTGATGTGAACTTAGCTGCAGCATCCGACGCGATTATCGTTGGTTTCCAGGTAAGACCATCTTTAGCAGCAAGAAAATTAGCAGAACAAGAACAAATTGATATTCGTTTGTATTCTGTCATCTACAAAGCGATTGAAGAAATTAAAGCGGCCATGGAGGGAATGTTATCTCCAGATATCGAAGAGAAAATCATCGGTACTGCTGAAATTCGTGAAACGTTTGATATTACCAAAGTGGGTACTATTGCAGGATGTTATGTCATGGACGGAATCATCAAACGTTCGTCTAAAGTGCGTATCATTCGAGATGGAATTGTAATCCATACGGGAGCTTTAGGATCATTGAAACGATTCAAAGACGATGTAAGAGAAGTGAAAAACAATTACGAATGTGGTTTGAACATCGACAAGTTTAATGACATTAAAATTGGCGATTTAGTCGAAGCATTCGAAGAAGTTGAGGTAGCTAGAAAATTGTAGTAAAACATTAAAAGTATTAATTTTTAAATAGATAAATTATGGTATTAGGAGCATTTGGACCATGGCAAGTGATTGCAATTTTAGCAGTTGCATTATTATTGTTTGGAGGTAAAAAAATTCCAGAATTAATGAAAGGTCTAGGAAAAGGAGTTAAAGAATTCAAGGATGCATCGAAATCAGAGGCAACCACGGAAGAAACAACGATTGAAGAAAAAAAACAATAATACTTTTTCATGTATAGTACTATTTCTGAGGTTAGAAATGCACTTTCTTCAGGGAAGTTAGTTGTTGATATCGTTAAGGATTACCTTTCCAATATTGAAGAAAATAAAGATTTGAATGCCTTCTTAGAGGTTTTTGATCAATCGGCATTGGCACAAGCCCAACTGGTCGATGAAAAAATTAAAAACGGTCAAGGTGGAAAATTAGCTGGGGTTGTTATTGGATTGAAGGATAACATCTGTTACCAAAATCATTCGGTTTCTGCTTCTTCTAAAATTTTAAACAATTTTTCGTCGCTTTATACGGCAACCGCTGTAGAGCGATTAATTCAGGAGGATGCCATCATCATCGGAAGATTGAATTGCGATGAATTCGCCATGGGTAGTTCCAACGAAAATTCAGCTTTCGGACCTGTAAAGAATCCCATTAACCGATCGTATGTACCTGGAGGATCATCGGGTGGTTCTGCGGCTGCTGTAGCTGCAAAACTGTGCACAGTTGCCTTGGGTAGTGATACGGGTGGTTCAATCCGTCAACCTGCATCTTTTACAGGGACTTTTGGACTTAAGCCAACTTATGGTAGAATCAGTCGTTATGGCTTAATCGCTTATGCATCGTCTTTTGATCAAATCGGTCCAATCGCCAATGATTTAGAAGATACGGTCTTGATTTATCAAATCATGGCCGGTAAAGATGCTTTAGATGCGACATCGAGTTCGAAGCAAGTCGACCAAGCGTTACCTTTTCAAGCGATTTCAGCGAAAAAAATTGCTGTGCTTAAAGAATGTTTGGAGGCAGAAGGACTTAATCCATCCGTGAAGCAAAAAATGCTCGATCTGATTGAAAAAATGAAACAAGATGGACATCATGTGGAATATGTTTCTTTCCCATACTTGTCTTATATGGTACCCACTTATTATGTATTAACCACTGCAGAAGCATCTTCAAATTTATCGCGATTTGATGGAGTTCATTATGGCCATCGAAGCGAATTAGCTAAAGGGGTTGAACAGACTTATGTCCTATCGCGTACTGAAGGATTTGGTCCTGAAGTAAAACGCAGAATTATGGCAGGTACCTTTGTGTTATCGCATGGATATTACGACGCTTTTTATACAAAAGGGCAAAAAGTACGCAGGGTTTTGAAAAATAAAACGAATGAAATATTCGAGAATTTTGATTTGATATTGACTCCGACTACTCCAGATGGCGCATTCAAATTAAATGACGTAAAAGATCCCATTCAAATGTACTTGCAGGATATTTTTACCGTACACGCTAATTTAACTGGAAATCCAGCGATTTCTTTGCCGCTCGGGAAAAATGAAAATAAATTGCCATTTGGTATCCAACTAATGGCACCAGATTTTAAAGAAAATGAAATGTTTCATTTCTCAAATTACATGTTGTCAATTTAAAGGAAATGAATAAATACGTTTGGGTTTTCATGTTGTGGAATGGTTTTTTGGGATTATCTCAATCGCCTTCGCATTTATCTCGACCGAGTGATTCCTTAAAAATGGATGCATTTTTAAACACGGTCGAACAAAGTTTGAAAATGTTCTTCGATGATTATGCAAAGTCGAATTACGATTCCATCATTAATGCTTACAACTACGAGCCCGGACAAATTCCAAAGTTTAGCGATGATTTATATTGCGAACGATTGGCAAAAATGAATGAGGTAAGTCCCTTTCATTTGGATTGTAATGCAGCGACCTTATCGACCATCAAATTTTTTGCAGCACAACGAAGAGGTTTTATTCGTGTTGCCATGGGTCGATCCAAATTGTATTTTGACCTTTTTGAAGAGAAATTGGCTGAATATGGTTTACCGATCGAATTAAAATACTTGCCGGTCATTGAAAGTGGCTTGCGTCCTCAAGTAAAATCAAGAGCTGGAGCTTTAGGGCTATGGCAATTCATGTATCGAACAGGACTTTATTATGGTTTAAAGGAAAATTCCTACATCGATGAACGCATGGATCCTGCAAAAGCTACCGATGCCGCTTGTCGTTATTTGCGTCAATTATACGGAATTTATGGCGATTGGAACCTTGCACTGGCTGCCTATAATGCTGGACCTGGAACTGTCAATAAAGCCATACGAAGATCAGGCAATAAAACGACCTATTGGGCGGTTAGACCATTTCTTCCAAAAGAAACACAAGGTTACGTGCCTAATTTTATTGCTGCGGCGTACCTCATTACTTACCATGCCGAACATAACATTGTTCCGATGGAAGCAGAAATTCATTACGCCCATTTAGATTCTATCTGTCTGCAACAAGGTGTTCACATGGCTTCCATTGAAAAACTTGTAAATTGGCCGGTAGCCGATATTAAAGCCTTAAATCCAGTTTTTAAATCGACTTATATCCCAAATGTATCGCCTAAGCAATGTGTTTATGGTCCATTGGAGAAAATTGGATTGATGGTAAGTCTAGAAGATTCACTTTATCGTTTAGAGAGTGCCATCTACCATCCTAAGTTGAATGCTAACTTGTCTACTATTGAAGATAGCGTTGCGAATGATGTGGAAGAAATGGATTCGGTCGTCCTGGAGAAAATCATTTACCATAAAGTGAAATCTGGAGAAACGCTGACACAAATCTCTCAAAAATACAAGGTGTCTGCAGATTTAATTATGGAGTGGAATGCTTTGAAAACCCCAAATATTTATGTGGGACAACGATTAAAAATCATCAATTCAACTTCTGGTTTCCAAGAAGTTCCAGAGGAAAAGGAACCGGTTAAAATTGAATCGAAGATTAAGTATTACAATGTACGATCGGGAGATACCTTTTCAAAAATTTCCCAACGGCATGGTTTAACTCAAAATCAATTGAGAAGATTAAATCCTGGTATAAATATTGAGCGACTAGTAGTAGGTCAACGAATTAGAGTTAGATAAAATTCAATGCAGTCAATATGAAAACATTTTTTTTAATTTCCCTTCTTGGGGTCATTCTTTTCTCGTGTGATGGAAAGAAATACAGCGGTACACAAGGACTTTCTGTTACAGGTAAGGTCGGTGAAATTTTAGTCGTTTGCGATCAGGGTATTTGGGATTCGGAGATCAAAACTGCTTTAGATTCGAATTTAACTCAGTTCATCATGCCCTATTTTCCGGATGTGGCTACTTTTGATTTAGTGCACAAAACTCCGAGTCATTTTGAGCAAGGCGTGAAACGTTTTCGAAACACCTTAATGTTAACCATTGATCCCAAGGCAAATTTAAAAGAAGCTGAAATTACAAAACGCGAAAATGTTTTTGCACACGGACAATTAATTATTGAAATTCTAGCAAAAGATTACAACCAACTTTTAGATGCATGTAAACATAAAACACGCTTAGTGCATAATGAATTCGATGTTTACGAATGGAAAAGGATTGAAAAAGCATTTAAAGAAAAGAAAAATCCTCGTGTTGACGAAGCGATTAAATCCAATTTTGGCATTTCAATCGCCTTGCCTGATGAAGCGCGATTGGTATCTAAAAGAGCTAATTTTTTCAGAATTGAGTTACCCGTTGCTTCCCGACCAATTGAATTTGTTGGTGGTGGCGGTCAAGATGTAGGAGCCATTTTATCTGGAGTGATGATTTATCAATACCCATACTTAGATTCAAGTCAGTTTGTATTAGAAAAACTACTGCAAGATCGAGATACCATGTTGAAATACAATGTTCCGCATGAAATCGAGGGCATGTACATGGGAACGCAATACCATGAATTTGTTTATCCAGAAGGGAACAAATTAATATCATCGGATCAATCGGTTCAAGGATTTGAGGTTCGCGGCATGTTCGCCTTTAAAGGTAAATTTAAGAATGGAACAGGTGGCGCCTTTTGGTCATTTCATTTCAAACATCCTAAACGAAATCAATTGATTACCGTGAGTGGATATGTAGATGCACCATCAACAACCAGTTGGACACATGCCATTCGAGAAATTCAAGCCATCATCAACAGTGTATCCATTGCTAAGTGAAAATTTCAGCTACCATAATTACTTTAAATGAGGAACGAAACATCGAAAGGTGCATCCGTTCCCTTTTGCCTGTGGTTGATGAAATCGTGGTATTAGATGCTTTTTCTTCAGATCGTACAGTTCAAATGGCCAAGGATTTGGGAGCAAAAGTCATACAGCACGAATGGTTAGGTTATGCGGCTTCTAAAAACTTATTAAACGAACACGCCTCTTTTGAAACCATTTTTTCCATGGATGCGGACGAAGCATTGGATGCAGATTTACAGCAGTCGATTTCCGAATTAAAGACTCTTCCTACATTAGATGCCGTTTATAGTGTAAATCGTTTAACCAATTATTGTGGTCAATGGATTTATCACAGTGGATGGTACCCTGATGTAAAAGTGCGTATTTTCCCTAAAAGCTTTGTATGGAGTGGGGAATATGTTCATGAGGTTCTAGAAATTCCGGAAGGTTGGGAAGAAAAATTGTTACCAGGCCATTTGGAACATTATTCGTATTACAATTTCAAAGAGCATCGCGAAAGGGCCGACAAATACTCTCGATTAACGGCATTAAAACATTTTAAGGCTGGAAAAAGGGCATCGGTACTCAAACCGATTTTTAGTGGCATCGGTCGTTTTGTTGCGATGTATTTCTTTAAAAAAGGTTTTTTAGATGGTAAAATGGGTTTTAAAATCGCTTGGATTTCAGCCCAATCCAATATATACAAATATCAAGAATTAAGAAGATTACAAAGTGAGTAAGCAAACAAAGCAGGAAATTAAAAAAGTATTAATTTCTAGAACGGATAGTATAGGGGATGTGATGTTAACGCTCCCAATGTGTGGATGGATTAAAGAAAATCTTCAAGTTGAAATTTATTTTTTAGGTAAATCTTATACCAAAGCAATTATTGATTCCTACGAAGGAATTGATCATTTTATTGATTGGGAAGCTATTCAGCAATTGCCAGTAACGGAGCGCATAAGTTTCTTTCGAGATTTGAATTTGGATGTATGTATTCACGTTTTTCCGAATAAGGATATTGCTACGTTAATGAAAAAAGCAAAAATCCCTATGCGTATTGGGACATCACACCGCAGTTTTCATTTGTTGAATTGTAATTATAAGTTGAACTTTTCAAGAAAGAACTCTAATTTTCACGAATCGCAATTGAATTTTGAGTTACTTCGTCCACTTGGATTAAAAGATCTTCCAACCATCGAAGAAGTAATTCAGTACACGAGCGCTTTTAAAGCCCCAAAATTAGAACTGCCATTAACAATCGATTTTTCCACGAAAAAGGAATGGGTTATTTTACACCCAAAATCACAAGGAAGTGCCGTAGAATGGCCAATCGAAAATTACATGGATCTAGCTCAAAAGCTATCCGAAAGTGATTTCGGTGTTCTTTTTACTGGAACTGAACAGGAAGGTCAGTCTTTTCGTTCCGCAATTCCTGCCTTAGAGGGCGTTTACGATGTTACGGGAAAATTAACCTTGCCGCAATTGATTGCACTGATTAATCGAACCGATCATTTGTTGGCATGTTCTACTGGACCTTTACATATTGCTGGATTTCTTGGAGTTCATGCAGTTGGATTGTTTAGTCCAAGAAGACCTATTCATCCGGGAAGATGGGCAGCAATTGGTGCAAAAGTCGACATTTTGGTAAATGACGAAAATTGCCTAACTTGTAAGAAAGGAAAACCTTGCACTTGTATCCAAGATATTTCCGTGGAGCGCGTAAGGCAAAGAATTATTCATGCCAATTCTATATAATTTTTTAACGGGATTTGTTATTTCTCAATGGTGGATTTCACTGGGAGGAGGATTTTTATCGTATGCCTACTTCAAAGTATTCCAAATGGATAAAGGTTGGTTGCATGCCGCTTACATTACTTCATGCATCTTTTTACTGTATACCTTTCAACGGCTTTATAAAATTCAAGTAAATGCATCTCACCCAAAGCGCTTGCATTGGTATGCCAAATACATCCATTTCATTTATCTGAGCATATTCATTGAGTTATTGGTTGTTGGATCTGCTTCTTTTTACTTGGAATTTACCATAGATTATCTTTTGGTGAACCTGTTGATGGGAATCGTTGCTGTAGCGTATATCGTACCTATATTTGGCTTACCCTTAAGGAAAATTCCTGGACTTAAAATTTTTTTGGTAGCTCTCGTTTGGACCTTTTTTTTATTCCTTCCCACCGACTTCCAATGGAATCAATTCGACTATAGATGGATGGGGCTTATGGTATTGTTTTTTATAGCCATCACCATACCTTTTGATATCAGAGATTATCGATTAGATCCCTCAAGTATGAAAACCATTCCACAATTGGTAGGGGTGACTTATGCCAAATGGTTAGCTGCATCGTTAATGCTTATGGTTTATATCGGATTACAATTTTTAATTCCCCTGCATTTCGGGTCTTTGATTTGGTTCATGATCTTTCTGTTCTTTTTGTTTCAAAAGAAAGTTTATCATGCCTTTATCTTACATTCGATCGTTTTTGATGGAATGATTTTGTATTTGGGCTTAGCGCTTTATTGTATTTCGTAATGTTTGTCGTTGAAGACAATACCCAAAGCTTCTAACTCTTCTAAAATTGGATGATAAATCGCTTTATTGACCGGCAAAATCACACCGAACTCATTAATCATTCCTTTTAAGATCATTTTTGAAGCAATGGCAACAGGTAACCCAACGGTGTTGGACATGGCCGTATACACCGGGTCTTCACCAATACTTACCATAGAAGATTCGATGCGGTATTTCCGTTGATCCTTGGTGTATTCGAATTGATGGTGCATGACTAACATATCTTTGTCTTGCGGAGCTAACCTCCATTTTTCCGTAATGATCAATTCCAATAATTCTGCAGCCGTTGCTCCAGCTGGACCATTCATAGGCTTAGCGTCGAAAAAACCTAAAAACTCAAAGTGACCAAACAAGTGAATTCGATGACTTCCTAAAAAGTCTTTAAATTTTTCTTCTACGGTTTTAGTGGGATGGTAAGCTAAAAAAGCATTTAAAAAGGTTCTTGGACTTAAATTCTCACTGTGGGTCAAAGGTAAAACATGATCGGTCATTCCCAATTGCACGAAAACATCCCATGCTTCGCAATAGGTAGGTCGCCTTAACGTCCCTCGGTAAATGGTTTCAATTTCATGTAAGCCATAAACCGATTGATACGAAAGGGAATCGCGATTCGGGTAACCTTCAAAATCTCCATATCCTTCAACGTTGATTTTATCGATTCTTCGAAATAATTGATGGTAAGGAATGTATTTGAATTCTTGATTTCGTTTGAAGGAAGATAGTCCTCCTTGACCAGCTAAAACTACATTTTTCGGATTCCAAGTGATTTTATATCCCCAAGGATTATTATCGCTTTCAGGAGCAATTAATCCACCGCAAAAGGATTTAAAACTTGAAATTGTGCCATGGGACGCTTGTACTTCATGAATGATTTTCATCGCACTCATGTGGTCAATGCCTGGATCAACCCCAATTTCATTTAAAAATATGAGTTTTTCTTTTTTTACTTCTTCGTGTAGTGCTTTCATTTCAGCAGACACATAAGAAGGTGTAATTAAATGTTTTTTCAACTTCAAACAATCTCTTGCTACATCAACGTGAAATCTCGCCGGAAGCATCGAAATGACTAAATCTGCTTTTTCAATTTCAGGGATTCGTTCTTCTGAAATTAAGGCATTAAAACTCAACGCTGTCGCAAAAGGGGAGTCTCCAATTTTTCTTAGAACCAAATCCCGATCTTGATCTACAATGCGCAAATGCCAGTTTTCAGAAGCTGCATTTTTCAATAAATAACGAATTAAGGAAGAAGCAGATAAACCAGCGCCAAGAATTAATATAGATTTCATAATTGTTATTGTAAGCAACAAAACTAATGATAAATGTTGATTTGAGTAATGCTATGTGGACATATTTTATGTCGGTTATTATCAATTATTTGTTTAAAAAAGAAGAAAATTATTTACATTTGCTCTTCAAAATTGAATACATATGGGAAGAGCGTTTGAATATAGAAGAGCTGCAAAAGAAAAGCGTTGGGATAAGATGTCAAAATTGTTTCCAAAACTTGGGAAGGCAATAACCATGGCTGCAAAAGAAGGAGGAGAAGATCCTGCTACGAATGCCAAATTGCGCACAGCCATTCAAAATGCAAAGTCTGAAAACATGCCGAAAGACAATATCGAAGCGGCAATTAAGCGCGCTGCTCAAAAAGATATTAGTTCTTTTACCGAGGTAAATTACGAAGGTAAAGGTCCGCATGGTGTATTGGTTTTTGTAGAATGTGCTACGGATAATCCAACCAGAACCGTTGCAAATGTGAAATCGTATTTTAATAAAGCAGGTGGCGCCGTTGTTCCTAATGGTTCATTGGAGTTCATGTTTAATCGTAAGTCTGTTTTTGAAATTAATGCATCAAATGAAATCAATCCTGAAGAATTGGAATTAGAATTGATTGATGCTGGTTGCGAAGAAATTGAAGTAAACGAAGATAAGATTTTCGTTTATGGCGATTACACGGCTTTTGGAACCATCGCTAAGGCATTGGAGGATATGCAAATTGAAGTACAAAAATCGAATTTACAGCGCATTCCTACTTCTCCGGTTGAATTCACCGAGGATCAATTAGCGGATATAGAAAAAATGTTGGATAAAATCGAAGACGATGACGATATTCAGCAAGTTTTCACCAACATCGCATAATTTCTGATCGATTTAAAATAAAAACAGATATTTTCAGTTATATTGTCGCAGCATATTGATGAATGAGTAGTAATAAACGTTTTTTTGGAATCTTGACTCTTGCCTTAATTGGTTTGTTGTGGGCTTGTTCCACTGAAAAAAACACATTCATTAATCGTACTTATCACAGTACCACTGCGCGATACAACGGTTATTTCAATGCCACCGTATTGATTACGGAAGCGATGAATAGTTACGAGGCCTCTCTAAAGGAAGATTTCTATACCTTATTACCGATTTATCCAGCTCCAAATGAAGAGGAGGTGTTGGGGATGTATCCTGCAATCGATACGGCGATTTCTAAATGCACCAAAGTCATTCAAAGACATTCGATGCCCAGCAACGATAATCCTGCAAAAAAGAAAGTAGAGCACAATAAATGGATTGACGAAAATTGGACCACTGTCGGAATAGCGGACTTTTATCGTCGGGATTACGAAGGGGCGATGAAAGCCTTTTTATACGTTCGTAAATTTTACAAAAACGATCCTTCCTTGTATGTTGGAGAGCTTTGGATGGCTCGCACCAACATTGAAATGGGGAAATATACCGAAGCAAATTTCAACCTCGCAAATCTCGAAAAGGCACTTACTGAAGAGCAAGAGGCATCGAAAGATAAAGAAGCGAAAAAATTAGCGAAAGAGAACAAAGTAGCCAAGTTTCCTAAGAAAATACGTTTTGACCTTTGGAAAACGAAAGCGCTTTTGGCTATAAAAAAGGATAATGATCAAGATGCAATCCGTTTTCTAGAAGAATCTTTGAAGTATGCCAAGAAATCCAAGGACAAAGCTAGAGTTTACTACATCTTAGGTCAATTGAATGAACGATCTGGTAACCGTGCTGCGGCTAAAGTCGCATACAGTAAAGTGTTAAAATATACTTGTCCTTACCAAATGGAATTTAATGCGCGTCTGAAAAGAGCCTTTATGGGTGGGGATGACAAGGTCAAAAAGCAGTTGATGAAAATGTTGCGCGATGCTAAAAACGCGGAATACAAGGATCAGATTTATTATGCTTTGGCAGACATTGAGTTGCAAAAACAACACCGAGAGGAAGCAAAAGGTTACTTGACCAAATCTGCTTTTTATTCCACTTCAAATGCACGTCAGAAAAGTATGTCCTATGAAAAATTAGGAAATTTAAGCTTTGAAGAGCGTAATTATATTTTTGCTCAAAAGTATTACGATTCTTGCGTGAAGGGTATGCCTGACAATTATCCGAATGCAGAAGGAATTCAAAATAAAGCCATCAAACTTGCGGATTTAGTGGCAGCAGTTGAAATCGCAAACTATGAAGATAGTATCCAGAAAATTGCACGCATGTCTGAAAGTGAGCAAAAGGATTTCGTGAAAAAAGTAATTAAGAAGGAGAAAGAGGACGAAGAAATTCGCAAAAAGAGAGATGCGCAACGCTTGTTAGAATTGCAAAAGAATCAGGCGGCGAACAACTCTTCGAATAGTGGTAAATGGTATTTTACCAACGCAAAATTAAAAAGCTCGGGCTACGAAGAGTTTAGGAAACTTTGGGGTAATCGTGAAAATGAAGACGATTGGAGAAGAAGTGAAAAAATTGTATTTGCCGTAGCCGATAACAACGGTTTGTTTGACGATACCAGCAATATAACGAATCCGGTACTTGCTCAGAATGTGGATCAAGATTCATTGAAAGAAGCAAATTATTTCCATAACATTCCAAAAGGTGATTCTGCCATGTCCGCTTCGATGGAAAGACTTTTAGGAGCCTTATACACGGCAGGAGTAATCTACAAAGACCAATTGAATGAGCCTTCTTTGGCTGAGGCACAATTTCAGAAAATTAAGTCGAAACAACTAAATCACCCGTTTGATTTGTCGGCAGCTTTTCAATTGTATAAAATGAACGAAACGCGAAATACAGCTATTTCCAATGAAAACAAACAGTACATTTTAGATCAATACCCTGATTCCGATTATGCAAATTACTTGCGCGATCCTGACTTTTACGTGAAAAGAAAAGAGATGGAAGCACTTGCTGAGCAAACCTATTTGTCCAGTTTAGATCGTTACAACCGAGGGATTTATTACCCAGTTATTTCCAAAGCAACTTTAGTTATTGAGAACGAACCTAAGAATCAATATCGAGCAAAGTTTATGTTGTTAAGAGCCATGGCCACCGCTATGACGGAAAACGATAAAAACACCATCAAGCCTTTATTGGATCAATTAATTGCAGAATATCCTGAAACGCCCGAAGCCAAACGTGCAGAAGAATTGTTATTGGTGTTGAAAAATGGGTATTCAAAAAATGAAGCGGTGAATTTCAAAAAAGACACCTTGTACAAATTGAATGATGACGCCAAAGTCTGGGTCATGATTTTTCTGAAGGATAATCAAACTTCCAATGTTGGAAAAGTTCGTTTAACCAATTTCAATAAGGAATATTTTAGCAGAGAAAAATTAAAGGTGAGCTCTAAATTATATGGCGATAAACAGGAAAGTATCATCCTTGTTCAGGAATTTAATAACGCGGATGAAGCCATGAATTACGTCCGGATCTATAAGCGCACGAAGAAACATTTGCTTGATCTTCAAGATAATCGCATCATTGCCATTACGCAAGAAAATATGCAAATCCTTTTCCAAACGCAAAAATTAGAGGAGTATTTAGTATTCTTCGAAGAATTTTATTAACTTTCATTTCACGATGAAAGACGAACCTTCCAAAAAAAACTTTGCTAAATATGCGCGACTCAGTTCCTCTGGTATTCAGATGGGTGTGATTATTGCCTTGTTTACTTGGTTAGGAAATTATTTAGATCATAAATTCTCCCTAAAAACACCTTGGTGGACCATTTCTCTCGCTCTTTTTGGCGTGATCTCAGGTTTGGTTTTGGTAATCAGAGAAGTTTTAAAATTGAATGAAGACGATGAAAAATAGTATTAAATACAGCGTGGTATTTTTCCCTATGTTAATCCTTTTAGTTGGTGGTTATTTTGGAATGTTTCAATTGGAATACATCAAATTACCTTCCGCTAACATTTATTTGGTGATGTTAAGTTCGCTGTTGATTTTTTCACTGGGGACAGTAATCATTGCTCCAGGTTTGACAAAAACAGCAGAAAATTTTTCAGCGCGTTTTTTGATCTTAACGACCTTGCAAATGTTAAGCGTTCTTTCAGTAATTGCCTATTTGGTTTATTCTGAAATGTTTGAAGCGAAAAAAACAGGCTTCCATTTGCTCACCTTATTTGTGATTTTGCTTTTTATTCAATCCTATTTATTGATTATTTTTAAAAAGACGAAAATATCTTAACATTTCTTTGTTCAAATTTATTGTTTCTTCAGAAAGTTTCCCTAACTTTGCGCCAAATTTTGAACGCATTTTTATTAAAATAGAAGAAATGTCATTAGTTAAGTCAGTAAAAACAAGTATTTTAATTTTTTCAGCATTTTTCACTTTAAATGCATCATTTGCAAACGGAAATGAGCATGCTTCTAAAGGTCATCACGAAGAGGAGAAGTTTGACGTAGGTGAAATGATTATGCACCACATCAAAGATGCACATGAGTGGCATTTATGGGGAGGCCATCACAACAGTACATCGATTTATTTGCCTGTTATTTTAATTGATGGCGGTTTGAAAACGTTTTCATCAAGCTTGTTTTACCACGGAGAGCCCAAAGTAGCTATCGATCATAAATCCCATGAAGAGGTGAGTTATGTAGCAGGTAAAGGAGCTGCTTCAGGCTATGCGATGTTTCATGAGAAAATTTATAAGTTGGATTCAAACGGTGAATTAAACTTTGAAGATGGTCATGTGCATGGCAATGATAAGCCTTATGATTTGTCAATTACTAAAAATGTATTGTCTTTATTCTTTGGTGCAATTTTAATCCTTGTGATCATGGGATTAGTAGCACGTTTCTATAAGAAAAATGGACCAGTAGCTCCTAAAGGGTTGGCGAAATATTTAGAGGTATTGATTGTTATGGTTCGCGACGATATTGCGAAAGCAAATATTGATGAGCATAAATACAAAAAATATGTTCCTTATTTATTGACGATTTTCTTCTTTATTTTCTTCAATAACTTACTAGGTTTAGTTCCATTAATTCCTGGAGGAGCTAACTTGACTGGAAATATTTCAGTGACCTTGTTTTTAGCAATTTGTACTTTAGTGGTTACTGTTGTTTCAGGAAATAAAAATTATTGGGGACATATTTTCGCAACACCTGGTGTTCCGATTGCTTTGTTGCCAATCATGATTCCAATCGAATTGGTTGGTATTTTGACAAAACCTTTCGCTTTGATGGTTCGTTTGTTTGCTAATATTTCAGCAGGACATATTATCATCTTAGCTTTGATTTCTATCATCTTTATAAATAAAAGTGCAGCTTGGGCAGGTTTGTCTGTGCCAATGGCTTTATTTATTTCAGTGTTAGAATTGTTGGTAGCATTCTTACAAGCATTCTTGTTTGCAATGTTATCCGCTTTGTTTATCGGTGCAGCTGTAGAAGAGGCGCATCATTAATTTGTAAATTTTAAATATACATAAGTTATGTACGGAAGTATCGCAGCAATTGGAGCAGGTCTTGCAGTTTTAGGTGCAGGATTAGGAATTGGAAGAATCGGTGGTTCAGCAATGGACGCAATCGCACGTCAACCAGAAGCTTCAGGAAAAATTCAAACAGCTATGATTATCGCAGCAGCGTTAATTGAAGGTGTTGCATTATTCGGTGTAGTAGTTGGTCTACTAGGAAACGCTAAGTAATTTTTGAAATCCTTTCTCAACGGTTGGTTGAGAAAGGATTTATTTAAAAAGTAAACAATTTTAATCAATATAAAATGGATTTAATTACCCCAGATTTTGGTCTTTTGGTTTGGACAGCCATTGTTTTTGGATGTTTGTTATTCATTCTTACTAAGTTCATTTGGAAACCAATTTTAGCTTCCGTAAACGAGCGTTCTAAGAAAATTGAAGACGCATTGGAGTTGGCTGAAAAGACACAAGCAGAAATGAAAGCGATGCAAGCAGCAAATGAGAATTTGTTGAAAGAAGCAAGAGCGGAAAGAGATGCTATTGTGAAAGATGCAAAAGAAACAGCTACCGAAATGATTGAAGCTGCTAAAGCAACTTCTAAAAAAGAAGCAGAGAAAATTTTAGTTTCTGCTCGTGAGGCAATCAACAGTGAAAAAGCTGCGGCGATCGCTGAATTGAAAACACAAGTAGCTTCTTTCTCTTTAGAAATTGCAGAAAAGATTGTACGTGGTGAGTTAGCAGCAGACGACAAACAAAAGGCGTTGGCAGATAAGTTAGCTTCTGATATTAACATGAATTAATCAAGTGTTATGAGTGGAACTAAAGTAGCTTATCGATACGCTAAATCTTTGCTAGAATTAGCAATTGAACAAAACAATGTAGATGCAGTTCTGCAAAATATGATTGCTTTAGAAAATGTAACTAAAGAAAATTTGGATTTTCAATTGTTGTTAAAAAGCCCAGTTGTTAATTCTGATAAAAAAATAAGTGTATTTAGAGCTGTTTTTGATGGTTTTGAAACCTTAACCAATGCTTTTATTGATTTGATTACGAGCAATGGAAGAGAGTCTTATCTTGCGGATATCGCTTCTTCTTTTATCGCTTTAGTGAAAGAACATAAAGGAATTGTACCGGTAACTTTAACTTCTGCAGTGGCATTAGACGGACAAACGAAAAAAAATATTTTAGATCGTTTAAAGTTGACTATTCAAGGCGAATTAGAAGTTACTGAAAAAATAAATCCTGAACTAATCGGTGGATTTATTCTCAACATGGGAGATAAACAAATTGACGCGTCTATTGCAAGTCAATTTTCAAATTTAAAACAACGTTTAACACGATAAGAGCAATTTAAAGCTCATCAAAAGTAAAAACAGAGAAGATGGCAGATGTAAAACCAGCAGAAGTTTCTGCAATTTTAAGAGAACAACTTTCAGGATTTCGTTCTGAGGCAGAGTTGCAAGAAGTAGGTACCGTTCTTCAAATTGGAGATGGTATTGCACGTATTTACGGTTTGAATGGCGTACAATATGGTGAATTAATTGAATTTGACGGAGGTTTACAAGGTATTGCCTTGAACCTTGAAGAAGATAATGTAGGTGCCGTATTATTAGGTCGTTCTACTCAAGTAAAAGAAGGTGATACTGTTAAACGTTTAGGACGTATTGCTTCTGTTAACGTAGGTGACGGAATGGTAGGTCGCGTTGTTGATACTTTAGGTAATCCAATTGATGGTAAAGGACCAATTGCGGGTCAATTATACGAAATGCCAATCGAAAGAAAAGCGCCAGGTGTAATTTATCGTCAACCGGTTACTGAACCATTACAAACTGGAGTTAAAGCGGTAGATGCGATGATTCCAATCGGCCGTGGTCAGCGTGAGTTAATCATTGGTGACCGTCAAACAGGTAAAACTACTGTTGCCATCGATACGATCATCAACCAAAGAGAATTTTACGATAGAGGTGAGCCTGTATTCTGTATTTATGTTGCAGTTGGACAAAAAGGTTCTACAGTTGCTGGTATCGTGAAGAAATTTGAAGATGCTGGTGCTATGGCTTATACCATTGTAGTAGCTGCAAATGCATCAGATCCTGCTCCATTACAGTTTTATGCTCCAATGACAGGTGCTGCTATTGGTGAGTTTTTCCGTGATTCAGGAAGACCTGCATTGATTGTATTTGATGATTTATCTAAACAAGCTGTTGCTTACCGTGAGGTTTCGTTATTATTACGTCGTCCTCCAGGTCGTGAGGCTTACCCTGGTGATGTATTCTACTTACATTCTCGTTTGTTAGAAAGAGCTGCGAAAATCATTGCTGATGATAAAATTGCAGCACAAATGAACGATTTACCAGAGTCAATCAAAGGAATTGTAAAAGGTGGCGGTTCATTAACAGCTTTACCAATTATTGAAACACAAGCGGGTGACGTTTCTGCGTATATTCCAACTAACGTAATTTCCATTACGGATGGTCAGATCTTCTTGGAAGGTGATTTATTTAACGCAGGTATCCGTCCGGCGATTAACGTTGGTATCTCGGTATCTCGTGTAGGAGGAAATGCACAAATTAAATCCATGAAGAAAGTTGCTGGTACCTTGAAATTAGATCAAGCTCAGTACCGTGAATTGGAAGCTTTTGCTAAATTCGGTTCTGATTTAGATGCAGCAACGAAATCAGTATTGGATAAAGGTGCTCGTAACGTGGAGATCTTGAAACAACGTGAAGGTGATCCAATGTCTGTAGAAAAACAAATTGCGATTATTTATGTGGGAACTAAAGGATTGATTTCTAATGTTCCTGTCAATAAAGTTAAAGCGTTTGAAACAGAATACTTGAATTATTTAGAAGCTAAACATGCAGACGTATTAGTAGCATTGAAAGCGGGTAAATATACAGACGAAATCACTGATACTTTATCCAAAGTAGCTAAAGAAATCGCTGATAAATATTAATTAGAGAATTAGGAAGCAACTTTCGTTGCTTCCTAAAATTACAATAGGTATGCCAAGTTTAAAAGAAATACGAAATAGAATTACCTCTGTTGGATCAACGATGCAAATCACATCTGCGATGAAAATGGTATCTGCAGCCAAATTAAAAAAGGCCCAAGATGCAATTACGCAAATGAGACCTTATGCCGTTAAATTACAAGAGATTTTAGGTAATTTGAGTGCTACTTTAGATTTATCAGAAAATGCGTTTTCTGATCAACGTGAAGTGAAAAATGTATTGATCATTGCTGTTACCTCAAACCGTGGTTTATGTGGTGGATTTAACAACAATATTTTAAAGCGTGTAAATGTTTTAGTACACGAAGAATACAAAGGCATCAATACAAGTGTTTTGTGTTTAGGTAAGAAAATTAAAGATGCTTACAAAAGAACACCTCAATACTTCATTAATGATAACTTAGCGCCATTAGAGGATGTGTTTTCAAATCTTAAGTTTGAAAATACGGCTTTGATTGCTGAAGAGGTGATGCATTTGTTCCAAACTAAAGCCTTTGATAAAGTTGTTGTGGTGTACAATAAATTCATCAATGCAGCTTCTCAAGATGTAATTACAGAACAATTATTACCTATTGTTTCTGAGGTGAAAGAGAATGAGCAAAATGCGGGTGATTATATCTTTGAACCTAGCAAAGTAGAGATCGTAGAAGATTTAATTCCAAAATCGTTGAAAATTCAATTGTTCAAAGCATTATTAGACTCGAATGCTTCTGAGCATGGAGCACGAATGACTGCTATGCATAAAGCAACGGACAATGCTAAAGAATTACAACGTAACTTAAAATTAAGCTACAACAAAGCGCGTCAAGCTGCAATTACAAATGAAATTTTGGAAATTGTAGGTGGTGCTGAAGCATTAAATAACTAACAATCTGTAGATTGATGAAAAACCTCTAAGTAATTAGAGGTTTTTTTATGCCTTTTAAAATTCTATTCTTTTAATTTCATTATCTTTGCGCCATCTCTAGGGGTGCTTATCTTCGGATAGGCTGAGATTATACCCAATGAACCTGTCAAGATAATGCTTGCGTAGGGAGGAAATAATGAATAGTGTAAACCAAAGAGTTTACCCCTGATTCTTTATAATTAATTTTATAAATGAAAAGTTTAAAAAAGTGGCTTGTAGCATTGTTTTTACCTGCTAGTGCGTTGGGTCAATTTGATTTCAACGGAAAAATTCAAGATTCCACGGGTCTTGGAATTGAGGCTGCTAAAGTCAATGTCAAATTCTATTACGTCGGTGATGTGACTGATGTCGATGGAAATTTTAAAATCTCCAATCTTAAAAAAGGAAAATACGAAATTTCGGTTGAGTGTTTTGGTTATGAATCCCAATCCTTTGCTTTAGTCATCGATCAATCTTCGGTGACCAAAAATTTCACCTTACGACCTAACATTCTCTCTTTGGAGGAAGTTTCTGTTCGCGCGATTAAAGCTAACGAGGAAACGCCTACTACGTATAGTAATTTAACCAAAGAGGAACTTCAAAAAAATAATTTTGGTCAAGATTTACCTTATTTGTTAGATGTTACGCCATCTACAGTCACCTCTTCCGATGCAGGGACGGGTATCGGATATACCGGTGTACGCATTCGTGGTGTTGATCCAACAAGAACAAACGTTACTCTAAATGGTATTCCGGTCAACGATGCTGAATCTCATGGGGTATATTATGTCAACATGCCAGATTTTGCATCATCGACAAATGGCGTTCAAATTCAAAGAGGGGTTGGAACATCCACCAATGGCGCTGCTGCTTTTGGAGCAAGTATCAATTTAAAAACAGATGTCATTTCGAAAAACGCTTATGGTTTAATCGATAATACGGTGGGTTCTTTCGGAACTATGCGCAATACGATTAAAGCTGGAACGGGGTTGATCAACAAACATTTTTCCATGGATGCTCGCCTTTCTCGAATTGTTTCTGATGGTTATATTGATCGTGCCAGCTCGGATTTAAAGTCCTTCTTCATTTCAGCAGGATATGTCGGCGCTAAAACGGTGGTGAAATTCAATTTGTTTAGCGGTAAGGAGAAAACGTATCAATCTTGGTATGGAACACCGGAAAGTAGAATTAATGGCGATACAGCAGCTATGCATGCTTATGCCGTTCGAAATTATTTAAGTCAAGAGGAAACAGCAAACTTGTTAAATTCGGGTCGAACGTATAATTTCTATACTTACGGAAATCAAACCGATAACTATCAGCAAGATCACTACCAGTTGTTATTTACCCATTTGTTTTCTCCGAAATGGATCCTTAATCTTTCGGGCCATTACACGAGAGGTAGAGGATATTATGAGGAATATAAACAAGATCAAACTTTAGCAGATTATCAAATTGCCGATGTGATTTTACCAAATGATACCGTAAGTAATTCAGACCTTATCCGCAGAAGATGGTTAGATAACCATTTTTATGGGGGAATCTTTTCTTTAGATTACAAGCGACAAGATCTTTCGCTAACGGTAGGAGGAGGTGCTAACCAATACCTTGGTGGACATTTTGGCGAGGTGGTATGGTCACGCTTTGCCTCGAACACTGAAGTAAATCACCGTTATTACGATAACGATGCAACTAAAACGGAAGCGAATGCTTATGTCAAAGGAAATTATACGATAGGAGCCTTTAATTTTTATGGAGATATCCAGGTACGATTCGTAGATTATCAATTTGTGGGGCTCGATCAAGTTTTTGGGACGGTTCAAAATGTAGATCAACGCGTGAAATACACCTTTTTTAATCCTAAAGGAGGAATCACTTACCACCTCAACAAACAACATCAATTTTACGCCTCTTATGCACAAGGAAATCGCGAACCTGTTCGAGATGACTTTACGCAAAGTACGCCAGCATCAAGACCTAAGCATGAACAATTGCAAAATGTTGAGGTTGGCTACCAATTGAAACGCAAACGTCTTTTTGTGAACCTGAATTACTATTGGATGCATTACAAAAATCAATTGATTCTCACCGGAGAAATTAATGATGTAGGTTCTTACAATCGCGTAAATGTGGATCAAAGTGATCGAATGGGTGCCGAGCTTTCGGCAGGTTATATGATTTTGAAACAATTAAGTGTTTCAGGTAACCTTACCTACAGTCAGAATAAAATTAATCGTTTTAATGAATATGTCGATGATTACGATAATGGCGGACAACAAGTGATCGAACACCAAAATACCGACATTGCTTTTTCTCCCAATTGGATTGGTGCTGCAGGTATTCAGTATGAACCGATAAAAGGCTTGGCCATTACTTGGACTAGTAAATTTGTAGGCAAGCAGTACTTGGATAATACTTCTTCTTCAGATCGCACGATTAAAGCGTTTAATTACCATCATTTAATGGTCAGTTATGCCTTTAAATTAGGATTCATCCAAGAGGTGAAAATTGCGGGAACGGTACAAAATATCTTCAATCAAATGTATTCTAGTAATGGATATACTTGGGGGTACATCTATGGAGGACAACGAGTGGTTGAGAATTTTTACTATCCGCAAGCAGGACGTAATTTTATGTTACGATTAACTTTAAGTTTTTAATTCTTAGAAAATGAACTTATAAAAAAAGGTACTGTGGAAACAGTACCTTTTCATTCTATATAAGTATTTTATGGTTGAAGCAAGGTTCGCATATTCACTTTGCTGTCTATTTTTTGATACAAATCTTGAATGGCTACTCGCTCTTGCAACATAGTGTCACGATCTCGAATGGTCACCGTATTATCTTCCAAGGTTTGATGATCGACCATCACGCAATAGGGAGTTCCAATGGCGTCTTGTCTTCTGTATCGTTTCCCTGGTGAATCTTTCTCGTCGTAGGTACAATTGAAATCAAATTTTAAATCATTTAAAATCGCTTGTGCTTTTTCAGGTAGACCATCTTTTTTCGTTAACGGCATGATGGCAACTTTGTAAGGAGCTAGAGCAGCTGGTAAACTAAGTACAGCGCGTTCAGACCCATCTTCCAAAGTTTCATTTTTGAAGGCAGCACTTAAAATGGCTAAGAACATACGATCTAAACCTACTGAAGTTTCCACCACGTAAGGCACGTAGTTTTGATTTAATTCAGGATCAAAGTATTGTAATTTTTTCCCTGAGAATTGCTCGTGTTGCTTTAAATCAAAGTCAGTTCTGGAATGAATCCCTTCTAATTCTTTGAAGCCCATGGGGAAATTGAATTCAATGTCAGCCGCTGCATTGGCATAGTGCGCCAATTTAATATGGTCGTGGAATCGGTAATTTTCATTCCCCAAACCTAAGGCTTTGTGCCATTTGATACGCGTTTCTTTCCAGTATTCGTACCATTTCATTTCTTCGCCAGGACGAACAAAAAACTGCATCTCCATCTGTTCGAATTCACGCATTCTAAAAATGAATTGACGTGCAATGATTTCATTTCGGAACGCTTTTCCAATTTGCGCAATCCCAAATGGAATTTTCATTCTCCCTGATTTTTGTACATTCAAGAAGTTGACAAATATTCCTTGTGCGGTTTCTGGACGCAAATAAATGGTTGAAGCATCACCTGCTACAGATCCCATTTCGGTAGAAAACATCAAATTGAATTGACGTACTTCTGTCCAGTTTTTAGAACCGGAAATAGGACAAGCAATTTCTAAGTCAACAATCAATTGATGTACTCCCTCTAAATCATTATTTTCAAGTGTTTCACGCATACGATCCTCAATTTCTTGAATTTTCGTCTGGTTACGTAAAACATTTGGATTCGTAGCTCTGAATTGCGCTTCATCAAAAGCGTCACCAAATTTCTTAAACCCTTTTTCAACTTCTTTATCGATTTTTTGACGAATTTTCTCGATGTGCTCTTCGATTAAAACGTCGGCACGATAGCGTTTTTTAGAATCTTTATTGTCAATTAATGGATCGTTAAAAGCGTCAACATGTCCTGAAGCTTTCCAGGTTGTCGGATGCATGAAGATTGAGGAATCAATCCCTACAATGTTTTCATGCATTTGTACCATGGATTTCCACCAATAACTTTTGATATTGTTTTTTAATTCAGCACCCAATTGACCGTAATCATAAGTAGCTGCTAAACCATCATAAATCTCCGATGAAGGAAACACAAAGCCGTATTCTTTAGCGTGTGAAATGACTTCCTTTAATTTATCTTCTCTTTGTTCCATTTTAATTGATATCTCGCTTTAATTTCGATTTTAAAATTTAGTCATTCAATTTTAAAACTGCCATAAAGGCTTCTTGAGGTACTTCAACGCGACCTACTTGTCGCATTCTTTTTTTCCCTTCTTTTTGTTTTTCTAATAACTTTCTTTTTCGAGAAATATCTCCTCCGTAACATTTCGCAGTTACATCCTTTCTAAGGGCTTTGATGGTTTCTCTCGCAATTACTTTTGCACCAATTGCTGCTTGAATTGGAATTTCAAATTGTTGTCTTGGAATCAATTCTTTCAATTTTACGCAAATTTTCTTTCCTAAATCAAAAGCATTTGAACGGTGAACTAGTGCAGATAAAGCATCCAACTGTTCTCCATTCAGTAGTAAGTCCATTTTGATCAAATCCGATGATTTATAGCCGATTGGGTGGTAATCAAAAGAAGCATACCCTCTAGATACCGATTTCAAGCGATCGTAAAAGTCGAAAACAATCTCCGCTAAAGGCATTTCAAACGTCAATTCAACACGATCTTGTGTTAAATAAACTTGATTTCTTAACTCACCGCGTTTCTCGATACATAACGTCATGATTTGTCCCACGTATTCGGACTTAGTAATCACTTGTGCTTTGATGTAAGGTTCTTCAATGCGATCAATTCCCGATGGATCTGGTAATTCAGATGGGTTGTTGACAATTAGACCTTTTTCAGGATCTTTTCGCATGTAACAAAAGTAAGATACGTTAGGAACGGTAGTAATCACCGTCATGTTGAATTCACGCTCCAAACGTTCCTGAATGATTTCCATATGTAGCATTCCTAAGAATCCGCATCGGAATCCGAATCCTAATGCTGCCGATGATTCCGGTTCAAAAACTAATGAAGAGTCATTCAATTGGAGTTTTTCCATGGAATAACGCAGCTCTTCGTAATCATCGGTTTCAACAGGATAGATACCAGCAAAGACCATCGGTTTAACGTCCTCAAAACCTTTAATAGCTGTTTCACAAGGATTTTCGAATGTGGTAATTGTATCTCCAACTTTTACTTCATTGGCTTGTTTGATTCCAGAAATGATATATCCTACATCTCCTGCTTTCACCTCTTTTCGTGGACTTAAATCCATTTTTAAGATACCAATTTCATCCGCATGATAAGTTCTTCCTGTGTTGAAAAACTTCACTTTATCTCCTTTTCTTAAAATTCCATTTTTAATTCTGAAATAAGCGATAATACCTCTAAAAGGATTGAAAACAGAGTCGAAAATCATGGCTTGTAAAGGAGCGCTTTCATCACCTTTTGGAGCAGGAATACGATTAATTACCGCTTCAAGAATCTTGTCCACCCCTAATCCTGTTTTTCCAGAAGCAGGGATAATATCTTCCATGTCGCAGCCAATCAATTCTATAATTTGGTCTGAAACTTCCTCAGGCATAGCTCCGGGTAAATCCATTTTATTTAAGATTGGAATGATTTCTAAATCATGTTCCAAAGCAAGGTATAAATTGGAAATGGTTTGCGCTTCAATTCCTTGGGATGCATCAACAATCAATAATGCGCCCTCGCAAGCGGCAATGGATCGGGAAACTTCGTAAGAAAAATCAACGTGTCCTGGGGTGTCAATTAAATTTAAAATATAGTCCTCGCCTTCAAAATGGTAATTCATTTGAATGGCATGACTTTTAATCGTAATTCCTCTTTCGCGTTCAAGGTCCATGTCATCCAGCGCTTGTGCTTGCATCTCTCGATCTGAAATGGTTCCAGTAGTTTGCAAAAGCCTATCAGCCAGGGTACTTTTCCCATGGTCGATGTGTGCTATGATACAAAAATTACGTATGTTTTTCATGGTGTTTTTCTCACTTTTAATTTGAATTGCAAAAGTAATTTAAAAAAATGGAAATTACATACAATTACCGCGGAAGTGAAAAATAAAAGGGACTGTAAAAACAATCCCTTTTCTAGTATTATGGTCGCGTTGTTCGATTTGGTCGCGTTGGGTTACTCGGTGTCGGTGGAGTTTTAGGAATATCGATCGGCTTTATTTTATCCTCTTTAGTGTCCTCAGTTTGATTACTTTGACCTTCTTGAGAGGATGGGCATGCGCCAATTGAATCTCCATGGGCTTGATGCGCAGGCCATGCAGACTCAGGAATTTCAATAGCTTGTGGATTGTCTGTATTTCCCGGAGGGTAGTGACAAATCATGATTTTCTTTTCAACCACAGGGTTCGTTGTTGTGGTTTGACAAGCACCCAATTGATCTCCTAGCGCTTGATATGTTGGCCATTCGCTTTCGTTGATTTCCATTGTAATGTATTTTCTTGTTGGATTATCGTAGTGACAAATGGTGATCTTTTGCTGAGGAGCTGGACAAGGTCCTTCTACATCTCCGTGCGCTTGATGTGCTGGCCATGCAGAAACTGGAATTTCAATCGTTTGTGGATTGTCTGTATTTCCTGGAGGATAGTGGCAAATCGTCATTTTTTGTGTTGGTAACGGATTTACAATGATCTGACAGTTGTTACTTCTTCTGCCTCCAGAATTCCCTGCAGTTACGACCAATGAATATGGACTAGCGTTTGTGTTTAAACTAACGGTGAATGAAAAACTCATACCTTCTGAAGTAAAGGTAGCTGCATAATCAGTGATCACATTTCCTCCGAACGTAATAATCGCTTCCGATTTTGACGTGATGTTTGCAATAAATCCTGAAATGGTCATGTTTCCTTCCGTTACGGTATAAGGACAATTTGCAGGTGAATTGAACGTAATCAATGGAGAAGGAACGACTACTTTAGGAATGTAGTTCACTTCGTATTTTTCGTTCGCATTTCCACAGCTATTGGTTAAGGATAAATCAATTTTATTAATTCCTTCTACCAAAGTGAAGTTGGCTACCAATTGGCCTGTTTGTGCATTGAAATTATAATTGGTCACTACTTGGTTGTTAAAGTACAAGCTGATTTGGTTCGTATTTTGAACATTTTGCAAGTTCGCGATAAAACTGAATGCTGAATTTTCGGCAGTGATTGAATTGTTATTTGGATTGATTTTTTGAATACTAGGACTTTCGCATGGTCTGTAATTTAAAGTGATGACTTTGTTATCAAAACCACAGTTGTTATTTGCTTGAAGTTGGATGGTATTGATTCCTGGTATCAAGGTAATGGATTTAGAAAGATTTCCATTAGCACCCAAAGTTAATCCCGTTAAATTAGATCCATTCAAACTAATTTGGATTTGATTCGTCAATACATTTTGGAATTGCGCATTGATGGTAAAGTTAGGATCATTGGTAAGCGCAATTGCCGGTAAAGCATTGATTACCGTAATGGATGGATTTGTACAAGGATTGTAAGTCACATTTAAGGTTTTCACATCATTTCCACAGGCATTGTTTGCTGAAATGACGAAGGTATTTAAGCCGCTATTTAGGGTGACGTTTGAACCCAAAACTCCTCCATTAAAGCTAAAGTTTGTAATTGGATTGTTATTTTGGGATAACACTAAATTTTGCGCATTTTGAATTCCTACTACAGACGCATTTAGGGTATAATTAGCATTTGAAGTGATGGTGTTGTTTGCAGCATTTAAAGTGATGAATGGTGCAATACAGTTGTTGTAATTGATTTGAATAGCATTGTTTGCCGTTCCACAATTGTTATTTGCGGTAACATTCAAAACATTCACGCCAGGAACAAGAATAGCATTGAAGACTAAAATGCCAGTTGCAGGATTCCAAGTGTAGTTTGTACTGTTTTGATTGTTGAAAGTTACGATTGGATTTTGGCTTCCAGAAGTTACTTTTACTTGAAAGCTATAATTTGCATTGGTTACCGTAGTGTTGTTCTCACCCGGTGTAATGAAGGAAATTAAAGGCGCGTTACATCTTACATAATTTACGGTAATGGTTTTAAGGTCGTTTCCGCAACCGTTGTTAGCAGATATCACAAAAGTGTTCGTGCCGATGGCTAAATTAACATTCCCTTGAACTAATCCAGTAGATGCATTAAACGTATAATTGGTGATTGTATTGGAGTTGTGTTTTACAACCAAATTTTGACTATTTGTTACATTTGAAACGATTGCACTGAAGGTAAAGTTGGAAGTAGAGACAACACTCGCATCAACCGATGGATTTGAGAAATTCACAACAGGTTTCAAGCACGGTTGGTAAACCACTCGGATTACTTTTGTATCATTTCCGCAATTATTATTAGCAGAAACCACAAACGTATTTAGTCCAACAACCAATTGTGTTGCACAAGTTAGTTGATTGTTTTGGTATTGGAAATTTGCAATAAAATTATTGTTTTGGGTGATTGAAATGTTTTGTTCAGCCACTTGTCCAGCAACTACTCCTGTTAGATTAAAGTTGGCATTATTAACGACCATGTTGTCGACTAAGCCTTGACCAAATGCTACCGTTGGATTCACACAATCTTTTAAATTAATGGTAAAAGTTTGAGTAGTTGTACCACAGTTGTTTGTTGCTTTGATGACAAACGTGTTAATTCCTGGTTTTAATACCGAATTCACACTAACCTGCCCGTTGACATACGTGAAGTTTGAAACAGCCACACCGTTCAAAGTCATCGAAATATTTTGTTTACTCGCAATATTTGTCACAGCTGTCAATAAGGTGAAGTTTTTATTAGTGACCGTCATTCCGTTAGATTGTCTACTATTCAAAGTGATTTCAGGTTGTAAACAGTTTTGATAGTTGATCGAAATGCTTTGGATGTCTGTACCACAATCATTCGTTGCTTTGACTTCAAAGGTGTTTAATCCTGCATTTAAACGAACGTTTGAACTTGTTTTTCCGTTGGTTACAGGGAGATTGTTATTTATAACTTGTCCATTTTGAATGAGTTGTACTTGTGTAGCATTCGTCACGGTAGTGTTTAAACTGAAGTTCGCTGTATTCACCGATGTGCCATTTTGGGTAGGATTGGTGAAGGTGATTTTTGGCGCAGTACACGGTTGAAAAATAAGCGAAGTGGTTTGTTTATCAGTACCACAAGCATTGGTCGCAATAATTTCAAATGTGTTTGTTCCTGGAACAAGAATCACATTGCATTGCAGCATTTTCGTTTTTTCATCATACGTGAAATTCGTAAGGTCTTTTCCATTTTGGGTAATGCGAATATTTTGTGCACTACCGATTTCGTTGATTGTTGCCTTAATTAAGGTGTTTTCAGAAGTGAATAAGGCATTTTGAATGGTTGGATCTTTTAATACAACTTTCGGATTTACACAATTTTGAGCAGTAAGTTGATTGTTATTCGGATTGTTGGTGTTTAAATTACTTGACCCCTCGGTTTCAGTTTGATGTCTAAATCTAAAATTGATATAAAACGAGGTATAGTGGTACCAATCGTTTTTATATTTGGAAACGTTGGCATCAACGCCATCAAATTGATCGAAAAGGGTGAAAGTGGTTTTGTGTTCAAATCCAATGGAAATTCTTTTACCAACCATATAGCCTAAACCAACCCCTAAACTTGGCATAAATTTCACGTTATATCCTGAAGAAGAACCATCTAAAATGGACTCATATTTCCCATCCAATTTCCCTTTTAATGTGTTTTTAGAAAAATCGGGGTATGTATCATATGCATACAAATCATCAAATCCATTATTCGAAAATAATAAATCACCTTTTGCACGGTACCAACTCAAATTAGCACCACCAAATAGATAAGGGTCCAATCCTGTGTTTGAAGTAAGCGAATTAAAATGCAAAGCAAGCTCTAAACCTAATTCACGTACCTCAGTCCGATGATTATAAACCGTATATCCCAATGTATTTTTATAGTCTGTATAGGGTTGTGTTTGTGCATAAATACCAGTGTTTGGATAATTATTTAATGTCGTAGAATCGTTGTCCAATCCATCCCAATTTCCCGCAAGGTAACGCAGACGTAAGTCAAACATGATGGCTTTTCCGTAGTTGTAATTAAACGATCTACCCAACGTAAATCCATATCCACCGTTATATCTTGTCTTTACATCGGAAGTATTCCAGGTTACACCTGCGTTTAAACCCAAAAACCATTTTGAACTAGCATCGTAGTCTACTTTTTGCGACCAAGAGATTTGAAATATGCTTTGTAAGATAAGAATTGAAGTAATAATTTGTTTCATTGTCTTCTGATTTTTGCTATTTATAGTTTTGTTTCAATAAAAACTATGCCAAATTTCATTAATTATTTGTGAAAAACCCAAAAATTAGGAATATTTTTACAATTTAAACGTTATTTAAGTGCTTGATGTTGAATCTGAAAACACATAATTGGTTTGTCTTACTTGTTATTTTTCAAGTATATGGGCTCTCGTACTCTTGGTCTCAAGGGCTAAATAACAATTGTGCGAATGCAACTGTCTTGTGTCCAGGACAAATCATTTCGGATCATAATTACAACGCAAATGTCACGCTTTGTCCAGGTTGTGAAGATGATTTCAACTTCTGTTTTACGCCTCATAATACAGTTTGGTACCAATTTACAACCAATGCAACGGGTGGTGTCGTTCAAATTGATGTGACCAATTTAAACTTTCAAACGAATCCTGGACAAGACAATGAATTGCAAGCTACCTTGATTTATCCAACGTTGCCTTGTAGTGCAAACTCATATACCCAGCTTGGAAATTGTATTTCCAACTCCAGTACTGCGTTCAGTTTAATTTCTCCAGTGTTAAATCCATTGACGACATATTATGTGGTGATCAGTGGTGATCAAAGTGGTGCAGGGGTTACTGCACCTGCACAGGCAAGTTTTGACATTCAAGTTTCAGGTCCAGGAATTGATCGTCCCGCTCCACAAATCCAATGTGGTTTGAATACCACCAATAGTTGTTTGAATGATGTGATTTTTGCTACCGCCTATTTGACGGATTGCCCGGATAGCACCACCTTTGTTTGGAGGAAAAATGGACAAATCATAGGGCAAACGGATGTGAATACATTCTCTTATTCCGACTTTCAAGATGGGGATGTGCTTTCGGTAGAAACGACTTGTTTTACAGTGTGTGTGCAACCCATTTTTGCTCAATCTCCACCTATCAATGTGTATAGCTTTACGGTGGATGCAGGTCCTGATATTTCAATCAGTGCAGGTGCTTCTATTGCTTTGAATGGTGCAACTAACGCGGCGTTTTATTATTGGCAACCCTCTTTTTTAGTTAGTGATTCCAGTGTGTTAAATCCTTGGGTTAGTCCTGTTGGCACGACGGTTTATACCTTGGTTGGGGTAGATAATGGATGTACCCTTTCAGATCAAGTAACGGTTACGGTGAGCGATGAATTTTTGATTCCGAGTTCCTTCTCTCCAAACGGGGATGGCGTGAATGATACTTGGGTCATCAATGGAATTGAAAAATACCCGGATTGCCAATTGGTGATATACAATCGATGGGGACAAGAAGTTTTTCAAGCTACAGGATATTCAACAGCTAAAGCTTGGAAAGGAACCAATAAACAAGGAGAATTAGTGGAAGGTGTCTTTTATTACATCCTAGATTTTAAAAATGAATTACCCATTCAAAAGGGATCCATTACCTTAATCCGATGAAGTTGAATCCTTTCCATTTATTTCTAATACTGTTTACAAGTTTGGGTTTACATGCGCAGCAAAGTACTCAAATTACCCAATGGAATTTCCATCAGTTTTCTTATAATCCAGCACATGCGGGTATTAAGCGTTGCTTCGATGTGCATGCGCTTTTTCGTGCTCAATGGGTTGGTTTTCAAGGAGCACCTCAAAATGGAGTATTTACCTTTAGCGCACCTTTAAAATCAAAACGAACGAAATTTTTGAGCGCGCGACATGGAATGGGTTTTCGATTTGAAAATGATCGAATAGGACCTTTTACCAGTAATCGTTTCAATATTGCTTATGCGCGACATGTCAATTTTACACAAGATAATCGGTTGTCCATGGGTTTATATGGTGGAATTTTACAATTGAGTTATAATGGCTCGAGTTTAATTGTAAACCAACCGGATCCATCCGTTACTCGTGAGGCTACCATGGTATTGCCAGATGCCCATGCAGGATTATGGTGGAATTCTACTTCCTATTACGTGGGCTTGTCGATTCAGAATTTAATTCAGATGAAATGGAGAAATGTTGGCTTCGATTCCCGCAATAAATTACATATTATATTAAATGGTGGTTATCAATTTGTACTGAATGAAAGTTTAAATTTAGAACCTTTACTGTTGGTTAAAATTCCACCTAAAGGACCATTGGCTTTTGATTTGAATTTGATGTTAGATTACCAAAATAAATTTGGTTTTGGTGTCGGCTATCGAAATACTGATGCGTTGTTGTTTTTTGCCAATTTCAAAATTAAAGAACAGTTTTCCATTCATTATTCGTTTGACTTTACGCTTTCTAAGGTTCAAAAAGGAGGACAAAACACCCATGAAGTATCGCTAATTTTTACAGGATGTAAAGTCAGAAGTAAAAAAGTAAATGCTTGTCCTTTGTTTGAATAAGCGAGTAATCCAACTTTCAATGTTTATAAGTCTTGCCGTCTTAAGTAAAAACGAACAGCTTATTCCCGATTTTTGTAATTCAAGTAAAAACGAATTGTATGAAAGTCATTTTAGTTTTAGTAGCCGTTCTAGCGGGATTAACAGCATGTGTACCGTCTAAAAAGTATCAAGAGTTGTTAGACAAAGAAGCCCAATGCGCGGAGGAGCTGGCAAATTTGAAAGGAAAAGCGGTTGATTTTGAAAGTCAAAACAGGGATTTGGCAGGACAAATTGAAGTTCAAAGAGTAAAATTGAATGACTTGATCAAAGATACTTCCGATCTAGGAGCGAAATACCGTCGTTTGCAATTGAATTACGACAAGATGGTCGTTCAAAATGAAACACTCGAAAAATCATTCGATAAGCATCGTTCCCTTGGAGCAAAGGAAACTGCCAATTTACAAGCGGAGATTGAAGCAAAAAATTTGGAGTTGCAAAGAAGAGAGGATGAATTGCATGCACTGGAGTTAGAGTTGACCAATAAAATGAATTTATTGGTAGAAAGAGAAAATCGCGTTAATGAATTGGAAGAAGCTATGCAGCGCAAGGATAACGCAATAATGGTCTTGAAAGAGAAGGTAGCCAATGCTTTACAAGGGTTTTCAAATCAAGGGTTGACTGTAGAGCAAAAAAATGGTAAAATCTATGTCAGCATGGAAGCGAAATTATTGTTTCCTTCAGGAAGTGTAGCCATTCAGTCGGAAGGAAAAAAAGCTATAATTCAATTGTCACATGTATTGGAGCAAGAAAAGGATCTTGAAATCATTGTGGAAGGACATACCGACACGGATAAGTTGAAAAATACAGTTCATCCAAAAAGCAATTGGGAATTGTCCGTTTTGAGAGCTACTGCTGTCGTAGAGTTGATGTTAGATAATTCGAATATGTTACCAAATCAATTGATGGCAGCGGGAAGATCAGAATTCATACCGGTAGATAAAAATGATAAAGCAAAGAATCGCCGAATTGAAATTATCATTTCGCCTAACTTAAATGAACTGTTCGAGATTATTGGCAAGTAGCATTTTTAGTTAAGAGCGTTTTTTAAGGATACTACTCAGGTAATTCGCAATAAATACACCAAGTAAAACAACTAGCATGGAAATCACTTGGTGATAATGGATGCTTTCCTGAAAATATAAACCGATAAAAACAGCGACCATAGGGATAAAGTACGTAACACTGCTTGCAAATAAGGTGTTCGAAAGCGCAATAATTCGATTGAAAATGATCAATGCGATGGCTGTCCCGAAAACACTTAGTATGGAGATAAACAATAAGCCTTCTTTTGCAAAAGGATTGGTTTGTATCGTGCTTAAGGTGTCGAAATAAAAGAATGAACCAATACTTGGGACTAAAAGAATTAAAAAGGCAATGCTGGAAATGTCGACAGCATTGATATGTCCTAAAGTGTTTTTAATCGTATTCAAACTAATCCCATAGAGAAATGTAGCTAAAACAATCGCAAAGACATGTAGTAGCGAAAGATCCGTATTGGCCGATTGACCACTTAATAAGAGTCCACCCAAGCCAACAGTTCCCACTAAAATTCCAACGATTTGAAAAAGGGTAAGTGGGTATTTAAAAACGACCACACTTATCAGAAGGGTAAAAATGGGTGTGCAACTGTTTAGCATTCCCGCATAGCCCGAAGAAATTTTGGTTTCGGCAAAAGTAAATAGAAAGGCAGGAAAGAAGTTTCCGCAAAATCCAACAATGGCTAACAAAAGAAAATCCTTCTTGCGCTTGATTTTTTTAAAGGCTTGAATGCCGAAGGGAAGCAATACTAAGGAAGCAATAAGCATGCGTAAGGCCCCAACTTGATTACTGTTAAAAATGGCATCGCCATCTAAGGTATACATCCCTCTTTTCATTAAGATAAAGGACCCTCCCCAAATACCTGCGAGAAGGAGGAGTAAGCTCCATTTTTTAAATTCTGTCGACATAAATGCAAAGGTAAGCTAAATTCAGATTTGAAACTAAAAGGATGAAAAAGTAACGGAATTTATAAACATGTTGAAAAGTTTACCACTTTTTACCACATTTCTAATTTCTAATTATAATGGGCATTTTCGAGTTTTATGAAACTTTTTTAATTAACTTTGCGTAAAGAGTTATTAACAACTCTAAAAGTTGGTGGTAAAAAGTGGTAATATTTCCTTATTTTTACCCATTATAATAGTCATGGCAGGATTAGTAGGAGAATATGAAGTGAAATTGGACGCAAAAGGGCGTTTCTTGTTTCCTTCCGCATTGCGGAAGCAGCTTCCTACTGTGTCTCAAAATGATTTCATGTTAAATAAAGGTTTTGAAGATTGTTTGACGCTTTATCCCATGATAGAATGGGAGAAAATCAGCGAAAAGCTTTCTAAAATGAATTTATTTAAACCGAAAAACCGTATGTTTTACCGTTTGTTTCATCAAGGTGCGAAAGCTGTTTCTTTGGATTCTGCAGGTCGTATTTTGGTTCCCACTGCACATGCAGATCGCGTTGGGATTCATCAAGAAGCAATGTTGATTGCATACAATGATCGAATTGAAATCTGGGACAAATCCAAATACTTCGAGGTAATCGAGGCGAACATGGCTGATTTTGCTGATTTAGCAGATGAAGTAATGGGGGATTTAAATGGAGACGAATAAGACAGATTACCATGTGCCAGTAATGTTGAACGAATGTTTAGACGGATTGAATATCCGTCCGAACGGTGTTTACGTAGATGTTACCTTCGGTGGAGGGGGTCATTCCAGAGCGATTTTTGAACGATTAAATGAAGAAGGCAAATTAATTGTCTTCGATCAAGATCCCGACGCGCGTAAAAATGCTTGGGAGGCACCTAATTTTCACTTCATTCCAGCAAATTTTCAGTTTCTTGCCAACCATTTAAAAATGTTGGGCATTACTCAAGTGGATGGTATTTTAGCCGATTTAGGGGTTTCGTCCCATCAATTTGATCAATTTGAACGCGGGTTTTCCATTCGCGGTGAAGCAAGGTTGGATATGCGCATGAATCCTTTGTCGGAATATTCCGCAGAAACTGTGGTAAACACCATGGAGGAATTTGATCTAGTTGCCATTTTTCGGAAATATGGTGAGTTGTCAAATGCACGAAAAATTGCGCAGTACATTGTGTCCGCAAGAAGCAATCAAAAAATAAAAACGACCCAGCAATTGATGGATATTTTGTTGCCCTGTGCGCCAAAATTCAAAGACCATAAATTTTTTGCTCAAGTATTTCAAGCAATTCGAATTGAGGTGAATCAAGAAATGCAGGTGTTAGAAAAATTTTTGGAGCAAACGGACAAAGTATTAGCAGATCATGGTCGTTTGGTCGTAATGTCTTACCATTCACTAGAAGATCGTTTGGTGAAAAACTACATGAAACGAGGCTCATTGGACGGTGAGATTACCAAAGATTTCTTCGGAAATATCTTAAAGCCATTTACCGAAATTACGAGGCATCCTATTGTGGCGAGTGAGCAAGAAATCGAATTGAACAGTCGATCAAGAAGTGCAAAACTTAGAATTTCAGAGCGCAATGAAAGGTAATGAATTCATCGATAAGGAAACGATGTTTGAGCAAGAACAAGTAGCCAAACAAAACCAGAAAAAGGAGAAGAAAAGTCGCGTTACTGCTCGATCCATTACGCAAATCATGAATGGTGATTTTTTATCGCGCGAGTTCTTTTTGAATAATTTGAACTACATCTTTTTTATCATTTTCTTGCTTTTACTTATCGTGGCCAAAGGATATTACGGCAAGCAATTGATTAAGGATGTCAACCAACAGCAAGATAAATTGGATGAATTAACCGCAGATTATGTCTCGAATAAAGCGCGTTTAGAGGAACGAACGAGAAGAATCGAATTGGTTGAAAAATTAGAGAAATCCGGATTGAAAGAAACGGTTAATCCGACAAAAGTAATACGAATAAAAACAAAGCAATGAGTGCGAAGAAGGATATTTTCTGGAGGGCTTATTTAGTCTATTTTAGCTTTGTCATCATTATGGTGGTGGTTTTGTATAAAACTTTTGCGATTCAAGCAGAGGGGAGAACCAATGTTTTAGCAAATTCGGAATCTAAAATCCCAACGCGTTTGGTGGAAAGAACTCCAAGAAGAGGTGAAGTGCTCGATATTCATTATACACCTTTAGTTACTTCAGTTTCCTTTTATGATATTCATATGGATCCAACCGTAGTCGATCAGAAAATATTTGATGCAGAAATCTACGACTTAAGCGTTGCCTTAGCAAAGTTGTTTCCAGAAAAAACATCCCGCGAATATTTGAGCGACATTACCTTGGGGCGTGAACGAAAAAACCGCTACGTTTTAATTAAAAAAAATGCAACCAACGAAGAGCGTAAAATTCTTCGAACCTTTCCTATTTTTAAATATGGAAGGTTAAAGGGTGGAATTGTAGATACGGAAGAGACCATCATTCGAAAAAGACCAAACGGAGAGTTGTTGAAACGAACGCTGGGTTATTATCAAAACAACCAACTAGGTGAGTTGAAAGTTGGGATTGAAGGTGCTTTCAATCATTTTTTAGTAGGTGAAAAAGGGCAAGAATTAGAACAACGCATTTCAACAGGTTGGAAAAAAACAGGCCAGATCGTTAAAGACGCGGTTGAGGGCGCGAATGTGGTGACTACTATCGACAAGGAAATTCAAGAGGTAGCGCATTCCGAATTGGAACGTCAGTTAAAAAACCAAGGTGCGAGAAGCGGTTGTGTCGTATTAATGGATGTTAAAACAGGATATGTTAAGGCCATTTCAAATTTGACACAATCGAAAGATGGTACGTATAGTGAAGTGTATAACTATGCAGTAGGTTTCAAAGAAGTTCCGGGTTCTACCTTTAAATTGGCTTCCTTAATGGCTGCTTTGGAAGATGGCCGAATTTCAATTACCGATAAGGTGAATGCAAATGGTGCCTACACTTTTTATGGAAAGACATACGAAGATGCAAATGAAGGAGGATATGGAAACATCACCATCAAACAAGCTTTTGAGAAATCTTCCAACGTATTTACCAAAATCATCCACCAAGCTTATCGTAAAGATCCTCAAACGTATATTGATCGCTTAAAATCTTTTGGACTTGCCTCTCCACTTGGACTTGATATTGCCGGAGAGCCTGAGCCTACCATTTATGAACCAGGAATGAAAAATTGGTCTGGTTTATCACTTCCTTCAATGGCAATTGGTTATGAGGTGCAACAAACGGCTATGCAAACCTTAGCCTTTTACAACGCTGTTGCCAATAATGGAAACTTGGTAAAACCACAATTTGTCAAAGAAATCCGAAGAGGAACAGAGGTGATTAAATATTACAAACCCATCACCTTAATCAAGAAGATTTGCTCTAATAAGACTCTAATTACCTTGCGTTCTTGTCTAGAAGGAGTTATGAAAGAGGGGACTGGAAAGGCATTGAAATCTTCTTTGTTTGAAATTGCTGGAAAAACCGGTACTGCTCGAATCTTAAATGACGATGCGCGCTACGGCGATGAAGGAGAATGGAAATATCAAGCTTCTTTCGTGGGTTATTTTCCAGCGAAAGATCCTATTTATTCCTGTATTGTTGTGGTGTCTGCCCCATCGAAAGACATTTATGGAGCAACGGTTTCCGGGACTGTTTTTGCTTCAATAGCAAATAAGGTTTATGCTTCTACACTTAAATACCACAAAGCGATTAATGAAAAACGTAAAAAAATAAGGGAAACTCCTTTTGTACTCGATGGCAATCGTTTTGATTTGTTAAGGGTGTTTAAACAGTTTCGTCTGCCTTATACGAGTTCCCAAATGGCTCCTTGGATCAATGTGGATCATTTTTCAGACCGTTTAGTCTTAACACCTCGTGAGGTGACCAAAAATACTTGTCCAAATTTAAAAGGACTTTGTGCAAAAGACGCCATCTTTTTAGCCGAATCAGCAGGACTTCGGGTACAAATTAATGGTGTAGGAAAAGTAGTCAGTCAATCAATCTCACCGGGAAAACAATTGTTCTCTGGGGGTATCATCGTATTAACCTTAGCGTAATGGCCATGGAAAGAAAGTTAACGGATTTGTTGGAAGGGATTCATGTAAAAAACGAAGTGCATATTCCTGAAAACACGGTTGTAAATGATTTGGTTTTCGATTCAAGAAAGGCGAATTCAACTTCCGTTTTTGTTGCTGTGAAAGGAGTTCATGCCGATGGACATTCTTTTGTCAATCAAGTCATCAGTCAAGGTTGTCGATGCATCGTAGTAGAAGTGTTGCAAGCCGTGGAAGATGAGGTGATTCAATTGGTAGTAGAAGATAGTGCACAAGCACTTGCGCAAATGGCCTCTAATTTTTATTACAATCCTTCCTTTAAATTGCAATTGGTGGGTGTTACTGGAACAAATGGAAAAACTACAACGACTACCTTACTGCATCATCTGTTTAATCAGTTGGGGCATAAAAGTGGGTTGATTTCTACCGTGGTCAACAAAATTGGCTTGGAAGAAATTCCTTCAACGCATACCACCCCAGATCCTGTTCAATTAAATGCCCTGTTGGCTAAAATGGTTGATGCAGGTTGTACCTATTGTTTCATGGAAGTCAGCTCGCATGCTATCCATCAAAAACGAATTGGAGGTTTGCATTTTGTGGGCGGAGCTTTTACCAATATTACACACGATCATCTGGATTACCACAAAACCTTCAAAGAATATATTCACGTCAAAAAAGCTTTTTTTGATCATCTCGGAAAAGATGCTTTTGCATTGGTGAACACTGACGATCGCAATGGGATGGTGATGGTTCAAAATACTGCTGCGACCGTTAAAACATTTGCGCTGAAAACAATGGCGGATTACAAAGCCAAAGTATTAGAAAATCAATTTTCTGGCTTGGTGCTGCAGTTGAACCAACAAGAAGTTTGGACAAAATTAATCGGTGATTTTAATGCCTATAATCTATTGGTCGTTTATGGTGTAGCTGATTTGCTCGGTCTTGACCGTTTGGAAGTACTGAGGGTAATAAGTAGTTTGGATTCGGTTGATGGCCGTTTTCAATATTTTACGAGCCAACACGGAATTACAGCCATTGTAGATTATGCACATACGCCTGATGCCTTAGAAAATGTTTTGAAGACCATTGCCAATATTCGCACCCGGAATGAACAAGTCATTACGGTAATTGGCTGCGGCGGCGATCGGGATAAAGAAAAACGTCCAAAAATGGCAGCAATAGCTTGTCAACTGAGTGATAAAGTGGTGTTAACCTCAGATAATCCGAGGTCAGAGAATCCAGAAGTAATTATCGAGGAAATGATGGCGGGTGTTGAAGGTCAACACTACAAAAAAACCTTATCGATTACCGATCGAATGCAGGCGATTAAAACAGCCATTTCTTTGGCAGAGAAAGGCGATATTCTTTTGATTGCTGGAAAAGGTCACGAAAAATACCAAGAGATTGCTGGAGTAAAGCATGATTTTGATGATTTACAAATAACAAAGGATTTATTCATAAAACTAGAAAAGTAATGTTGTATTATTTATTTGATTATTTAGACCAATTGAATTTCCCAGGTGCGGGATTGTTTCAATTCATTTCGTTTAGAGCTTCTATGGCTTTAATTACCTCTTTAGTGGTTTCGATTTTCTTTGGTAAAAAAATCATTCGATTACTTCAAAAACAACAAATTGGAGAGACTGTTCGCGATTTGGGTTTGCAAGGCCAAATTGAAAAAACAGGAACACCTACCATGGGAGGAATTATCATTCTTTCCGCTATTTTGATACCAACGTTGTTGTTTGCCAAATTGCATAACATCTATGTCATCACCATGTTATTGGCTACCATTTGGTTAGGAGCCATTGGATTTCTGGATGATTACATTAAAGTCTTTAAAAAGAATAAGGAAGGATTAGCGGGTAAATTCAAGGTGATTGGACAAATTGGCGTTGGTATCATCGTAGGAACTATTTTATATTTTTCCAAGGATGTTCAAGTGCATAAGCGCGTTGATGCTGATTATAAATTGCAAGCCGATGAGTCCTTTGTAACCCACGAGCATTCTGCATCAAAAGAAGAAAATGTCAAATGGATTAAAACCGATGACATGACGACCACCATTCCTTTCATCAAAGGAAATGAGTTTAATTACAATTGGTTAATGGGTGACAATAATAAATCCTACGGTTGGTTGTTGTTTATTCCCATCGTTATTTTTATTGTGATTGCCGTATCAAATGGTGCAAATATGACCGATGGATTAGATGGTTTGGCAACAGGAACTTCTGCCATCATAGGAATTGCCCTTGCGGTGCTTGCTTACGTGAGTTCCAACGCAAAATTCGCGGATTATTTAAATGTCATGTACATTCCGCTCGCCGAAGAAATGGTAATTTTCATTGCTGCATTCGTGGGTGCGTGTATTGGCTTTTTATGGTACAATTCCTATCCAGCACAAATTTTCATGGGCGATACAGGGAGTTTGGCACTTGGTGGTATCATTGCCGTTTTTGCCATTTCCATCCGAAAAGAATTATTGATTCCAGTATTATGTGGGGTGTTCTTGATTGAAAATCTTTCGGTGATTCTACAGGTTGGGTATTTTAAGTTTACCAAGAAAAAATTTGGAGAGGGTCGACGAATTTTTCTGATGGCCCCTTTGCATCATCATTACCAGAAAAAGGGAATTCATGAGGCAAAAATAGTTTCGCGATTTTGGATTGTTGCGGTCTTATTGGCTGTGATCACGATTGTTACTTTAAAATTAAGATAAGTTGAGTGCACAAAAACATATAGTAATTCTGGGTGCTGGGGAAAGTGGGGTAGGAGCCGCAATCTTAGCTAAAAAAGAAGGATGGAATGTCTTTGTGTCGGACTACGGCGTGATTAAACCCAATTTTAAGGCAACGCTAGAAGCATATGCTATCGAGATGGAGTCGGGAACGCATTCTTTGGATCGTATCATGCAAGCAGATTTAATTGTGAAATCGCCCGGCATTCCGGATCATGTTCCTGTCATTGTCAAAGCCAAAGAAAAAGGCATTAAAATAATTTCTGAGATTGAATTTGCAGGGTACTATTTGAAGGCTAAAACCATTGGAATTACTGGTTCAAATGGTAAAACCACTACCACCATGCTCATTTATCATATTTTGAAAAAAGCAGGTTTAAAAGTGGGGTTAGCAGGGAATGTAGGACAAAGTCTTGCCAAACAAGTTGCTGAGGAAGATTTTGATTGGTATGTCCTTGAATTAAGTTCATTTCAATTGGATGATATGAATGACTTCAAAGTGGATATTGCGCTATTGATGAATATCACTCCAGACCATTTAGATCGCTACGATTATCAAATGCATAAATATGTAGATGCGAAATTTAGAATTCTACAAAATCAAACAACAGCAGATTGGTTTATCTATAACCTAGATGACCCAATCATTACTGCCGAAGTGGAAAAAAGAACCATTTTGGCTAAAAAAGCACCCTTTTCCTTGAAAGAACCAGTTACGGTAGGGGCTTATTTAAACGAGCAACAAATAACAATAAATATAAACGAAAAGTTCACTATGTCAATTCATGATTTAGCATTAAAGGGTAAGCACAATACCCAGAATTCCTTGGCGGCTGGGATAGCGTCAAGAATTTTAGAAATCCGTAAGGATGTCGTAAGAGAAAGTTTAGAAGACTTTGTCAATGTCGAACACCGTTTGGAGTTTGTCGCAAAAGTGAATGGAATTGAATTCATTAATGATTCCAAAGCTACGAACATCAACTCAACTTGGTTTGCGTTGGAAAGTATGACCCAGCCTACCGTTTGGATTGTAGGGGGTGTTGACAAAGGAAATGATTATTCGGAATTGACTGAATTGGTCAAAGAAAAAGTAAAAGCCATCATTTGCCTAGGAAAAGACAACCAGAAGATTATCGCTACATTCAGTGGGGTGGTAGACACTATTGTGGAAGCAAATTCTGCGATGGAAGCAGTAGCGTATGGCTATCGTTTGGGATCGAAGGACGAAACGGTTCTATTATCTCCGGCTTGCGCATCTTTTGACTTGTTTGAAAACTATGAAGATCGAGGAAATCAATTTAAAGCAGCGGTAAGATCCTTGTAAAATTAGCGCTATGAAAACAAATATTAAAACCAATTTACACGATCAGCTTTTACAAGCACGTGAAAGAGGACTGAAAAATTTACAAGAGGAAGGTTTAAAGCCTCATGGTAAATTATTAGGAATGGATGTTTTTTCTTGGCAAAATCCGGATGTTTATCTATTAATAAACACGATGCATTCTTTTCCATTTCCAGTGATTTGGATTGCGCAAAGTGTGGATTGGGATCGCGTTATATCCGAAGATAAATCCATATTAGATCAATTGGAAGTTACCATCATTTACGATGGGCCTTCAGATGAGCGTTATTCAGTGCATTCGAAAGAGCCTTTTAAGATTGTGAAAAAAAGTTCTTTACAAAATGCTTTAGAATATTTAAATCGCCTAAATGCCTTTAAATCGGTATTGTTATTTACCAGTTCAGGGGCTGATCGCATGGATCGTTTAGAAGAATTCAATGAGTATCTTACAATGCATCAAATTCGACGATGAGAAAATACTTGGATCGTTTAAAAGGAGATAAGGTCATTTGGATCATAACCTTTATTATGCTTGCCTTTTCCTTGGTGAGTGTGTATAGTTTTGTTCCCATCCTGGTGAAAATTGAAGGGGGAACACCTTTTAAATATTTATCCAAGCATTTTTTATATGTATTAATCGGAGTTTTCGCCATGTATTGGGTGCATCGAAAGGATCCGAAATATTTTTTTCAACTCTCAAAGTTTGGATTTTATCTGGCAATAGGCTTGCTTTTATTTACGTTTTTCTTTGGAATTCGAGTAAATGATGCCGGTCGTTGGATCAAAATACCTTTTGTGAGTTTAACCTTCCAGACTTCCGATTTCGCAAAATTGGCATTGATCATTTATGTATCCAGGACCTTAGTCAAAAAAGATAAAGTTTTAGATAGTTGGAGAGAAGGCTTTTTGCCTGTCATTTTTCCTGTTATTGTTATTTGTGGATTGATTGTGAAAGACAATTTCTCAACAGCTGCCTTGCTTTTTCTCATTTGTTTGGTGCTTTTATTTATTGGAAAGGTGCCCTTTATGAAATTGTTTACGCTTGTCATAGGAGGGGTTTTTCTTGCATTTTTAGTGGTGCTTCTTCACAAGGCTTTGCCAGAGGCGAATCTTTTACCTCGCTATGAAACTTGGGAGAATCGGATTTTTAATAAGTACGATGCCGAGAGTGAGAAATCAGTATTAGCCAATGCCCAAGCTCAAAATGCACAATTAGCCATTTACAACGGGGCTATTTTTGGACAAGGAGTTGGGGATGGCCGACTCAAAGAATACCTACCAGAGGCTTATGCGGATTTTTATTATTCTTCTTTCGTAGAAGAATTTGGATCCATCTCTTCGGTCATTTTGGTGTTCTTTTATTTGATTCTGCTCTATCGAATCATCAAGATTGGCTTGAAATCGGATAAACTATTTGAAACTTATATGGCCATTGGGATTGGTATACTCATGCTATCCCAAGCCTCTGTAAATATGTTGGTTTGTACGGGTGTTTTCCCAGTAACAGGACAAAACATGCCCTTGCTTGCCATGGGAGGTTCCGCTTTGATTATGACCGCTTTTGCGATCGGTATGATTCAAAGTATTGCAGCAAATCAAGTTAAAAACACATTAGAACATGAATAAAATCATCAATAAAGCTATTATTTCGGGAGGGGGAACTGGAGGTCATATTTTTCCTGCGATTGCCATTGCTGACGAAATAAAAAAAAGAAACCCTAATGTTGACATTTTATTTATCGGTGCTGAAGGAAAAATGGAAATGGAAAAAGTTCCAGCTGCAGGTTATCGAATCATTGGGTTAAAAATTGCAGGATTTCAACGTAAATTTACGTGGTCGAACTTTGCTCTGCCATTTAAAGTTTTGGGTAGCTTATGGAAAGCACGCTCCATCATGAAGGATTTCAAACCTGATGTGGTGATTGGTGTCGGCGGCTATGCATCGGGTCCTACTTTACAAATGGCTACGATGCTAGGTTTTCCAACCGTGATTCAAGAACAGAATTCCTTTCCAGGGAAGACCAACAAAATTCTTGCTAAAAAAGTCAACAAAATTTGTGTTGCCTATGATCGTTTAGAATCCTTTTTTCCTGCTGATAAAATCATTAAAACTGGAAATCCAGTACGATCTTCCTCGGTGGAAATTACGAATAAGCGAGAGGAAGCATTGACTTTTTTCGGCCTTAAAGCAGACCGCAAAGTGATCTTGATTTTAGGGGGCAGTCTTGGGGCAAAAACCCTTAATCAAAGTGTATTGGATCAGTTGGAGCTTATTCAACAAGAGGAAGTACAGCTCATTTGGCAGTGTGGAAAATGGTATAAGGAGGCAATGGATGAAGCGATGAAGCATGCGCCTAATCCTGCTATTGTTTGTCTCGATTTCATTGCTCGCATGGATTTGGCGTATGCAGCAGCAGATGTCATTATTTCCAGAGCTGGCGCAATGTCTGTTTCAGAGTTGAGTTTAGTTGCAAAACCTACGATATTGGTTCCTTCTCCGAATGTTTCTGAAGATCATCAAACAAAAAATGCAATGGCTTTGGTGAACGCTGAAGCTGCTCTATTAGTCAAAGATGTGGAGGCTAGAAATATCTTGATCCAAACGGCTATTGAGGTATTGAAAACGCCAGAAAAAGCGCAACATCTGGCGCAATCGTTGGTAGCTTTTGGGAAGCCAAGAGCGACAGAAGAAATTGTTGATGTGATTGAATCGGTCTTATGAAAATCAAGTTAGATCATATCACCCATGTCTATTTTATTGGAATCGGAGGTATCGGTATGTCTGCCTTGGCAAGGTACTTTCATTCGATCGGGAAAATGGTGAGTGGTTACGACAAAACACCATCTCCTCTTACGGATGAACTTCTTAAAGAGGGCATCGAAATTCATTTTCAAGATTTACAAGAAAAGGTCTTGGATTTGGGATTAGACAAGGCGCATACCGTGGTGGTATATACTCCGGCTATTCCAAAGGATTTTCAAGAATTGATGCACTTGCAACATCAAGATTATACGATACTAAAGCGCGCTGCAGTTTTAGGGTTGATTACTCAATTCTCGAAAGGATTAGGAGTGGCTGGAACGCATGGTAAAACGACTACAAGTACCATGTTGGCGCATATTCTTCATCAATCTTCAGTAAAATGCAACGCCTTTTTAGGGGGTATTTCCTCTAATTTTGGGAGTAATTATTTAGTTGACACTTCTTCGCCTTATACCGTTATTGAGGCGGATGAATTTGACCGCTCATTTTTACAACTCAAGCCTTTTGCATCGATCATCACCAATTGTGATCCTGATCATTTGGATATTTATGGTTCTAAAGAAGCGTTTAAGTCAGGATTTGAAGCATACGCACAACTCATTTCGAAAGATGGATTTATGGTTCAAAAATATGGGCTTTCCATTCCATCTCCATGTCGTTCCATTACGTATGCGATTCATGAAGCTCAAGCCGATGCTTTTGCTGACAACCTAAGATTTCATCAAGGAAATTTCCTTATGGATATCCATTACCAAGGTGAAAAATACAGCGCAATTGAATTGGGACTTCCTGGAATTCACAATGCAGAAAATGCACTGGCTTGTTTTGTCATGTGTTTAGAAATTGGAGTGCCTTTAGCCGAAATCGTTGCGGGTTTAAAAACATTTAAAGGGGTGAAAAGAAGGTACGAAGTCATTTTGAATACGCCTGAAAAAACGTATATCGATGATTATGCTCATCATCCTACAGAAATCAATGCGTTGGTGGATTCCCTTCAATTACAATTCCCGAAAAGAAGATTAGTAGGAGTTTTTCAACCGCATTTGTTTTCCAGAACTCAAGATTTTATGGATGATTTTGCGAAAGCCCTCAGTCGCTTTGACGAATTGATTTTGCTGCCTATTTATCCAGCGCGAGAATTACCCATACCTCATGTGACGAGTGAAGTCTTACTTTCTAAATGCACCTTGACTTCTAAAAAATGCGTTGCTTACGATAAGCTCTTGGATCATTTGGAGTTGCATGAAAAAGATGTGTTAGTTACCATTGGAGCAGGAGATATCGATCGTTGGGTGCCAAAAATTAAAGCCAGTTTATGATGAAAAAATGGATTAATTATTTCTTTTGGGTGTTACTACTGGGAGGTATTATTGCTGTTTTTATTTATGCCAATAAGCAACGTGCCAATTATCAAAATACAGATCCAAAAATCACCATACACACCGACGGAGAACATGTTTTCATCACCAAAGAGGAATTGATTCTTTTCTTAAAGGAAAAGGGATTATTTCGTTTAGGTCAAACCTACAGCAGTACTCTTTTGAATGCCATCGAAAAAATGTTGGTTGATCTTCCAGAAGTAAAATCTGTTAATGTTTATTCAAGTGTTAACGGTGCACTTTTTATCGATGTAACCTTGCGAAATCCTATCGTTCATGTATACAATCAATTCAACGAAAGTTTCTATTTAGATGAGGGCGGATATATAGTGCCTGCCAACTACTTACATCCAGCACGAGTCTTGGTGGCAAACGGCTATATCGAGGACCGAATTTCCTCTCCTAATGTCAACGAAATTATTAACAACGATTCTTTGAAAACTATTTACAAAATTGATAATTTGTTTCATATTTCCAAGTATGTTTGTAATGATCCCTTATTGCAACCTTTGATAGGTCAAGTTTATCGAAGGAAAAATGGTGATTTTGTGCTAGTACCTATTGTAGGTGGGCAGCAAATCATCTTTGGAAGTGCAAATACTGAAGAAGAGATCGAGGAAAAATTTAAGAAGTTAAAGATATTTTACAAAGAAGGAATACCATACGAAGGTTGGAACACGTATAGCGAGATTAACCTGAAATATGCTAAACAAATTGTTTGTACAAAAAAAGAGTAATATGACGCAAATTGTAGTAGGATTAGACATTGGAACGACCAAGATTGCTTGTTTTGTAGGTGCGAAAAAAGATCACGGAAAGATTGAAATTTTATCCATGGGTAAAAGTGAATCTTTAGGTGTTACCCGTGGGATGGTTTCCAACATTGAAAAAACAGTTCAGTCTATCAAAGCTGCAGTGGAAGAAGCGCAACAAAGAGTTGAAGGAAATTTAGCCATTCGCGTGGTGAACGTGGGTATTGCAGGTCAGCATATCAAATCACTTCAACATCGCGGAACACATACTCGATCTACGGTTGAAACTGAAATTTCTCAAAAAGATATCGATGCCTTGATTGAAGACATGTACAAATTAGTGATGCACCCTGGTGAACAAATCATCACGGTAATTCCTCAAGAGTACATTGTGGATTACGAAAAAGGGATTAAAGATCCAATTGGAATGAATGGGGTGCGTTTGGAAGCAAATTGCCACATCATTACCGGTAATGTCGCAGCTTGTTTGAACATCAATAAATGCGTTAACCGTGCAGGTTTAGAAGTTCAAAACATCATTTTGGAGCCTATTGCTTCTGCTGAAGCTGTATTGAGTGAAGAAGAAAAAGAAGCAGGTGTGGTTTTGGTTGATATTGGTGGGGGAACTACTGATGTCGCTATTTTTCAAGAAGGATTGATTCGTCATACGGCAGTAATTCCTTTTGGAGGAAACATCATCACCGAGGATATCAAGGAAGGGTGTACAATCATGCGCAGCTATGCAGAGAAATTGAAAGTGAAATTTGGTTCTGCATTGGCTTCGGAATGCCAAGACAATGAATCGGTTTGTATTCCTGGATTACGAGGTAGAGAACCGAAGGAAATTACCATTCGCAACTTGGCAAGTATTATTCAAGCTCGTATGGAAGAGATCATTGAATTGGTGCATTATGAAATCATCAACTCTGGATATTCTAAAAAATTAATCGCTGGAATTGTAGTCACTGGAGGTGGTTCTCAATTGAAACATATCCGTCAGTTATTTGAGTTTATGACGGGAATGGAAACGCGAATTGGTTATCCAAACGAGCATTTAGCAAATACAAATACCATTGAAAATTTGGCATCGCCAATGTACGCAACGGGTATCGGTTTGGTATTGAAAGGATTTAATGACCTTGCCCTTGAAGATGAGGAGGAAGGAGCTTCTGCTGTAGGAGAAGTGAAAACCAACACAGGATCGAAACGAGGAAGTTTCTTCGAATCAATCATTAAAAAAAGTAAAGAATTCTTCACAGAAGAAGACTAACAAAAAACTAACAACAACAATAAAACAATAAATATGGAGTTCGATTTACCAAGAGAAACATCATCAATCATTAAGGTGATTGGTGTTGGTGGAGGAGGCAGTAATGCAGTCAACCACATGTACAATCAAGGAATTATTGGAGTAGATTTCATCGTTTGTAACACCGATCGACAAGCGTTGGATATATCCCCAGTGCCGTTAAAAATTCAATTGGGACCATCCCTAACTGAAGGAAGAGGTGCAGGCGCTATTCCTGAGATTGGAATGAATGCTGCAATTGAAAATATTGAAGAAATTAGAGAGTTGTTAAGTAACAACACGAAAATGGTATTTGTTACTGCTGGTCTTGGTGGTGGTACAGGTACAGGTGCGGCTCCCGTAATCGCTCAAGTAGCTAAGGAATTAGGAATTTTAACGGTTGGTATTGTTACTGTTCCCTTTAATTTTGAAGGAAGAAAAAGAAGACAACAAGCAGAGGATGGATTAGAGAAAATTCGTGAGTCTGTCGATACTTTGTTGATCATCAATAATGAAAAATTACGTGAAATCACAGGTAATTTAAGTATCTCTAACGCATTCTCGCAAGCAGACGACGTATTGTCTGTAGCGGCAAAAGGAATTGCTGAAGTAATTTCTGTTACCGGAGCTATCAACGTTGACTTTAACGATGTGAACACGGTAATGAAAAATAGTGGTGTTGCAATTATGGGTAGTGCATCTGCAGCTGGAGAAGATCGCGCATTAACTGTGGTTCAAGAAGCATTAAATTCACCATTATTAAATGATAATGACATTAAAGGAGCGAAATACGTTCTATTAAATATTACTTATGGTGATGCAGAAGTAACGATGGACGAGATTGCTGAAATCACGGATTATATTCAAGATGAAGCAGGATCAACAGCTGACGTTATTTGGGGTCACGGATACGATGCTACTTTAGGTGATAAATTAAGTGTTACGATCATCGCAACAGGTTTTAAATCTAATCCAATTACAGGATTTGAAAAGGCGCCAGAAAAGAAGGTGACAACCTTAGATGAAGAACCTAAAAAAGAAATTGTTGCCCCTCTAGCATCTCCAACTCAAGAGAGTGTCGTGCAAGTAGTGGATACAGCTGCTGATGAGCCTTTTTTGGTAACTAAAGAATTGACTTTAGATTCAATTACACCAGCTGTTGTTCATGATTTAAACGAAGAAATTGCTTTTGAAAATGTAGTGGAAAATGAAGTAGTTGCTCCCGTACAGTCTGAAATCGAATTGACTTGGGATTTACAACAAGAAGGTCCAGCAGTTGAAGAAAAGGTAGAAGTTAAAAAGTTCTTTTTAGAGGACGATACTCAAATGGAGTTAACAGATTTGTCAAATACTCGTACCGTTTTATCTCCAGAGGATCAACAAAAAAGAGCGCAAGAGCGTATTGCAAAGATTCAAGAATATACCATGAAGTTGAAAAAGGCGGATGGTATTGCAGAATTTGAAAATGAGCCTGCTTTTGTGCGTCGAAATGTACAATTAGACGAAACCAAATTGAGTGAACAAAATGATGTAAGTCGTTTTAGTTTGAATAAATCGGGTTTGGGAAATAATTCTTTTTTACACGATAACGTTGACTAACTAATGAGTTTTACAGATCAAATAAACGCAGATATTAAAAGCGCAATGCTTGCCAAAGAAAAAGAAAAATTAGCTGCATTGCGCGATATCAAATCAAAATTACTCTTAGAAGCTACATCAGGTTCTGGTGAAGTTTCTGAAGAAGCAGCGCTTAAAATTGTCATGAAATTGCATAAACAACGGATGGAAACGTACGCGTTATACGTTGAGCAAAATCGACAAGATTTAGCGGATGAGGAATTGGCACAAGCGAAAGTAATTGAAGCTTACTTGCCAAAGATGCTAACAGAAGATGAAATTAAAGAAATCGTGCTACAAACCATTCAAGAAGTCGGAGCAAATGGCCCGCAAGACATGGGTAAAGTGATGGGTGTGTTAACGCCTAAATTAGCAGGAAAAGCAGACGGTAAAATCGTTGCTGGAATTGTTAAAACTTCTCTAGCGCAATAGTTTTCTCCTAACTAGTCGTGATGACTCGTTTTATTGTTGAAAGTCGTTCTACTACAGGAGAACGACTTTTTTTTGTCTATTTAAAATGATTTGATTTATACGAATTCACTCAATTCCAACCATCTCAATTCTTTCTCTTCCAAGCTGGCAACGACTGCAGCGAGTTTTTCACCCGTTCGAATGATTTCATCAGCAGCTAAAGATCCATCTGAAAGTGCTAAAGTCAAGGCTTCTTTTTCCTGCTCCAAAAGTGGCATTTCTTTTTCAATGGCTTCAAATTCTTGCTTTTCTTTGAAACTCAATTTTCGTTTCGGTTCACTTGAACTGGCATTCGAAATTTGCGTTACTTTTACTTCCTTTTTAGGCTCCTCGGATTTCGTTTCCTCTTTGTCTTTTTTGTAATCTACCGCAGTTTGTTTTCGGTACTCTGTATAGTTTCCAATGATGTCTTTTATGGCTCCCTTACCTTCGAAAACGAACAAATGGTCAACCATTTTATCCATGAAATAACGGTCGTGAGAAACAACGATTAAACACCCTTCAAAGGTTCTGAGGTATTCTTCTAGCACACTCATTACAAAGATGTCCAAATCATTCGTCGGCTCATCTAGAATCAAGAAATTTGGGTTCGCCATTAAAACCGTCATCAATTTCAATCTTCTTTTTTCTCCACCACTTAATTTATGCACAAAGTTGTAATGCATCGATCGGTCGAAAAGAAACTTTTCTAAAAATTGCGCTGCAGATAATTGACGACCTTTTTCCAATGGAATGAACTCTGCAATATCTCGAATGACATCGATTACTTTTTTATCTTCATCGACTTTAATGAGATCTTGGGAATAGTAACCAAATACAACTGTTTCACCGACAACAACTTTCCCTTTATCCAGTTCTTCCAGTTCTTGAATGACATTTAAAAAAGTAGATTTACCGGTTCCATTGTTTCCAACAATTCCCAATCGTTCCTTGCGTTGGAAATTATATGAGAAATTATCCAAAATGACTTTGTCTCCGTAGCGTTTACCAATTTTATGTAGTTCCAAGATTTTAGAACCTAAACGCTCCATCTTTACTGGAATTTCAACTTCATCATCATCAATGCGCTGCGAAGCAACTTTTTTAATGTCTTGGAATGAATCTACTCTTGCTTTTTGTTTCGTTCCTCTTGCTTTTGGCTGTCTGCGTATCCAATCTAATTCTTTTTTGAAGGTATTTCTAGCTTTATCAATTGTAGATTGCAATTGCTCTTGTCGCTCGGCTTTCTTTTCTAAATAATAAGAGAAGTTACCTTTGTAACGATAAATGGTTTTGTCTTCCAATTCATAAATGGTATCACAAACCACCTCCAGAAAGTAGCGGTCGTGGGTTACCATCAATAGGGTGGACTTTGATTTCGATAAATATTCTTCCAACCATTCAATCATGTCTAAATCCAAGTGATTGGTAGGCTCATCTAATATTAAAAAATCAGCTTCTGCGACTAACACTTGTGCTAATGCAACACGTTTCTTTTGTCCTCCTGAAAGACTTCCGATTTTAAGCGAAGTGTCGTTTAATTTTAAGACAGAAAGTATTTGATTTACTTTAACTTCCATGTCCCAAGCATTCAATTCGGTCAATTCATCGTAACATGCGTGAATCGCGGTGTCATCTCCATTTCTGGTGGCTATATTTAGTTTTTTAACGACTTGTAATTCGGGTAAATCGTGATCAAAAACCGCTTCTAAAATGGTGTGTTCCTCCTTTAAGTTTTCACTTTGCGACATAAACGCAATGCGGATATCGTTTCGATACACCACACGACCATCATCGTAGGGTTCAAGACCCATTAGACAGCGCAGTAAAGTAGTTTTACCGTTTCCATTTTTAGCGACAATCGCCACTTTTTGTCCTAAATCTATGCCGAAGGATAAATCAGAAAATATGATGCGGTCACCAAATGATTTGGTAAGATTTTCAACGGAAAGATAATTCATAAGTTAAAAAATAAATGGAAGCTGTTGCTTGTAAAATGATGGGTATATTAACGTAAACGATTCAAGGAATCTAAAAGGTTTTTATCGCGTTTGATTCCAATTTGAGCCAGGTAGCAAAAAGGAAGTCCACTGACAAATATATAATAGCCGATGGCTTTGGAAGAGGTCGAGTCTCCAGAGAACAACCACTGATCGTCCATCATCGAAAAAACAGAAAGACCAATCACCGCAATTAAGTAAACAAAAAAGGTCATACGCATTAATCGCAATTGTTGATTGATTTTTTTATACGCCATCAGGGTTAAAAAACATAAAATGATTAAAGCGATGAAGGAAAAATAAAGCGGATAGGATTTGAAGGCAATGATCTTTTCGGCTTGGTTGAACTCACTTAAACCGTAAGCATCAATTTTGAAAAACTGAACGCCTTTGTTGTAATAAAATAGGGGAGTTCCAAAAGTTACGATCCCCAATAAAATCATAGAGATCAATAAATATAAAGATTGAATGCGCTGAATCATACTTTTTTTCACAAAGGTACAAGGATTCTTTCAAATTGATGGTTTTTTCTAATATAATTCTAACCGAACATCTGTTAAACGAGTTGGGAACGCGTTAGGCACAATTTGCATTGAAATAGAATCGTAAGAAGATTGATATAAACCGGGATACATAACAAGATCGAACGGAAGTGTTTCATTCAAGTGCTTAAGCTTGGCGCCAAAATAATATTCCTTTTCAAAGCGGATAGAATCATTTTGGTATAGGCGCATCACCAAGCGTGGATTACTGTTTTGAGCGAAAATTGCCACCTTTCCTTTCAGATGATAATACGTTATTGTGGAATCAAAAGGCATGTAGTGGGTAAGTCCGTATTGATTTTCTTGATTAAATTCCATTCGTTTGACAAATGAAAAACTTGATCGTAACTGTTTACGTTTAGGTATGTTTTCACGATCATCTTTTAAAACCATTCCCCAAGCGAAGCGGTCATCCAGTTCCATAAAATACTCCCAAAAAAGGACTTTGTTCACCCCTTCGTAGTGCAAGATGTGTCGTTTAAACTGCAATTGATAAGTCTGAAAAATAATAATCCCTCCTATAGCCCATAAAGCAAAAAACCATTTGAAAATTCGTTGACTTTCGGAGAATAAATAGGCGATAGGGATAGCGAAAAGAGGTAAAGCTTCAATCAAAGGACGCATTCCAAGTCCACCTCCATAATCCCAACACCACCAAGAAGAAACCAAGTACACGAAAAGCACCGATACCGTAAGTGATCCTAATCCTAGAAAACGTTTTTTTGCAATCAAATAGATACTTGCTGGGATAACCATTAAAATAGCCGGAGCATAAACGAAAAACCCTTTGTTGTAGCTGAATAAAACATTGAAAATTTCAGGATGTAACCAATTCGAAAAGCCTTCTTTTTGGTAGGTGTAAATGGAAAATGATCCTGTTTGATGATAGGTTACGAGCATTTGCAATACGATGGGAATTCCAAATGCAATGAATGATCTTACCAAAGTTTGCGCCTTCTCTTGAAATAACGACAATATTCTGGTTCTAAAGGCTGTAAAATTCTCAAATAAAAAAGGAAGTATCAATACAAAAACGATGTTGATAGGTCTGAGAATAAAAATCATTCCCAACAAGAATCCTAACCAAGTCAAACCTTTGTTTTGGAGCACCCATTTTTTAGCCAAAAATAACCACAGCGAAACCACACCGAAAGAATATACATGCGAATAGCTGGAAAGTATCGCGCTGTAATAATTTAAATTGGTGCCGAGTGCAAGGATGAGCAGGGTGAGTACAATCGCAAAGTCGTTAATTTTTAAGAGCTGTAAAAATTGGACTAAAGACCATAAACCTAGGAACAAAAACAAGAGAGCTGATAAGGCAATACTTGCGCGATATGGTTTACTATAGCCGTCTGCTTCAGCTGAATTGAAAACCTTCATTAAAAAATGAGTGGTGGCATACAAAGGGAATTGGCAGATGGCGGTTCCTATGTAAAATTTATTCCGGAATTTTTGTCCATCTGGCGCTCGGTCGAGCATTAAAAAGTAATTTTTTTCAGGATATTTTTGATGAATTTCTCGTTCAAATTCAAATTGACCTTGATCTGGATAAATCAAATATTGTGGCAAATAGGCATAATATCCAGTGCCATCCGCGGTAACATTGTCATTTCCCTTATCCGAAGAAAGAAAACCCATTTGGCGGTCGGTTTGGTAACCAAAAAGCAAACAAATGGATAGGATGAGTAAGAAATACCAATTCTTTTTTTTCATGGATGAAAACTTTTGATTTCGATCGATTTATACTTGGTTGGAAATGATCCTGGATGCAAAGCTAAGGTTACGGAATCAAGAGAAGATGGCGTTATTGCAAAATAAGCCTTAAAATTCGACCATTGTCCTACTTTTTCAATAGTATGACCAAAATAATGCACGCGCTCCCATTGTACCCCTTTTTGACCATATCCCTTCAAGGATAGGGAAGGTACACTGTTAGCTTTACTGATCCAAATTTTACCTTTAATGCGCACAAATAAACTGTCTTGATCGTTTGTTCTTGGATGTAACGAAAAAACAAGCGGTGTATTGGATTGCATATGAAATTCTTTTGCTTCCATTTTTTGATCGATGACCTCCCTTTGTTTTAAGTTGAAAAGTGAGCGATCGTCTTGAATGGCATATCCCCAACTGAAGCGATCAGCTGTTTTGAAGAAATAGTTCCAATACATTTCCTTGTAAATGCCCTCATAAGGTAGAATGTTTTTCAATACTTGTTTTTGATACGTGCGGTATACGATTATGGAAAGTACAATAAAAACGATACTAAAGGATTTAAACCACGTATTCAAATGCATGAATGCGAGGCCGATCGGTAGAGCAAAAAGTCCGTAGAAATCAATAAAGGGACGCATCCCAACACCCCATCCGTAAGCTGTAATCCACCATGATGCTGTCAGGTAAATCAATAAAGACAAAGTGAGCACTATTCCCCATGAAAGTCTTTTATTGAGGGTGAATAAAAAGAAAGTGCAAGGAATACTCAGTAGGAAAAGAGGAATGTACCTAAAAAAGCCCTTGTTATAGCCAAATAAAGATTCGTAAAAGGGCGGATTTTTCCAGAAACGGAATCCCTCTCCTTGATAGGTATAAAGCCCGTATGACCCTGTTTCGTGTTTGATGATGGCAATTTGAATCCCTAATAAAAGCAAGAAAAACAGGATGCTGACGATCAAAAAAACACGCTGTTGCATGAAAAGTGATTTCAACCTTAGCAGCAGTTGTTGGTTGGTCGGAAAGAAAAAAGGTAACATGAAGATGATGAGCCCATTAGTTGGACGAATAAACAAAATCAGGAGGTAAGAAAAACTCAACACATACAGCCATTTAGAGGAACTTTCGAGGCTTATTTTTTTGGCTGCTAGTAGAAATAAGCAGATTAAGGCAAAGGAATAACTGTGGGAGTAACTGGACCAATAAGCAGTGTAAAATTGAAGATTCGTGCCAAAAGTAACGACTAAAAGTAACGGAATCGAAATTTTTAATGGGACCCCGAAAGCCTTGAAGAGACTTAAAAAAGCAATGGCTCCTATGCAAAAAAAGAGCAGTGCAGAAAGCGCGATACTTCCCCGATAGGGTAAACTGTATCCATCTGCGTCCTGATCATTTATAATCTTTGTCAGTCCGTGCGTAATTAAAAAAAAGGGTAATTGACATATGGCTGTTCCGATGTAATATTTATTGTAAGTCAATCCATCGCGATGCTGAATACCCGATAAAAATGCTTTGTTTGGATATTTTTTCTCAATTGATGCTTCAAATTGATAGTGGGTTTGGTTCGTGTAAATGAAATACTGCGGTAAATAAGCGTAGTAGCCCGTTCCATCACCGACAAGGTTTATATTTCCTTTATCCGATGAAAGAAAACCCATTTGGCGATCGGTTTGATAACCTAAAACTAGGGTGATTAAAAACGAAAAAAGCACAATCCATCTTTTGCTGGGTTGTGCTTTAATCCAAGTATATCGTGTTTTATACACAAATGGTTTTTTCGGTAATTGCCAAGATTTCCCTCACTTCTTCTAGGGTTGGAGCCTCTGCATAGGTACGAAGTACAGGTTCAGTTCCAGAAGGACGAATCATCATCCAACGATTTTCATCAAAGAAATATTTGAAACCATCAATGGTTTTAACTTCCTGAACTTGATACTTTCCAAAAGCTTTATAGTTGCCCGCTTTACAGTTGGCAATAATGTTTTGTTTTAATGCTTCTGTGATGTGTAAATCGTTTCGTTCGAATTTAAAAGAACCTACTAAAGCATACACTTCATCAATCAAATCATCCAGCGATTTTCCTGATTTCGCCATGAATTCCCAGATGATTAATCCCATCCAAATTCCATCGCGTTCAGGAATATGTCCTTTTACGGCGATCCCTCCAGATTCTTCACCTCCAAGTAAACAATCTTCATCCACCATGATCGTAGCAATTTCTTTGAAGCCTATTTTGGTGGTTTGTTGCGGCAATCCAAAAAGTTGACACAGTTTTTCCACTTTAGGGGTTACGCTAAATGCGGTCACTACTTTTCCATCATATTGTTTGTGTTTCACCAAATAGTTCATTAACAAAAGAATGATGTGGTGCGAATCGATAAATTCTCCTTTTCCATTGTATAAACCAATACGGTCTGCGTCTCCATCAGTCGCCAAACCACAATCGATATTCCCTTTTTCCTTGATGGTGTTTTCTAACTCCGTTAAGTTTTTAGCAATGGGTTCCGGTGCTTGACCCATAAACGATGGGTTGTAGTCGCAATGCAAAAATTGGATGTTCGGCAAAATGCGTTTCATGGCGTTTTGTCCAGCACCATACATGGCATCGTAAATGAAATTTAATCCCGATTTTTCAATCGCATCCAAATCAAAATTTGCCCGTACATGCTCAACATAACGTGTTTCAATATCGACAATTTCTACTTTACCTTCTTGAATCGCTTGTTCGATGGAAATACTTTCCCACGAATTCGCTAAGGTATCCGGAATGATGTCCTCCACTTCTTGAACATGCTCAGGAGCCAAAGGTCCTCCAAATTGCGCTTTCAATTTAAATCCATTGTAGGCTGGAGGATTGTGACTTGCTGTTAAAATAACACCCACAGGACAAGCAAATTGATGCGCTGCCAAAGAAATCATTGGAGTAGACACAAATCCTTGCGCCATTTTTACTGGAATACCTTGTTCAATAAAGATTTTCACCGCAGTATGCATGAACAATTCCCCAGCAAAGCGACAGTCGTGACCGATCACCACACTTGGTTGATCGAAGTTCTTTTTTAACCATAGTGCGGTTGCATAACTTACGCGAGCTACATTCTCAACCGTAAAGTCTTCTGCAATAATTGCGCGCCATCCGTCTGTACCAAATTTGATTTTTGTTGCCATGTTCAATGGGTTGATTTATTTTTTAAATGAAGTGATTGTCTTTTCGATAATGGAAACACATTCCATCAATTGTGCCTCGGTAATCACCAATGGTGGAGCGAAGCGAATGATATTTCCATGGGTAGGTTTTGCCAGTAAACCATTGTCTTTTAAAGCAACACATAAATCCCAAGCAGTTGAACTATCTGGAGTGTCGTTGACAATGATGGCATTCAACAAGCCTTTACCGCGTACTTTAACGACTAAGTCATTTTTTTCAATGATTTTTTGCATTTCTGCTCGGAATAATTTTCCAAGACGACGTGCATTTTGAATAAGGTGTTCTTCATCAATAACGGATAATGCAGCCATTGCCACCTTTGCCGCAATTGGATTTCCTCCAAAAGTCGACCCGTGTTGTCCAGGTTTGATCACCATCATAATTTCGTCATCTGCTAATACAGCAGAAACCGGATAAGCACCACCCGACAACGCTTTTCCTAAAATCAAAATATCAGGACGTTGATACGTGGCTGCTTGTCTTTCGCACTTATTTTCACAAGTACAATTTCCACAAACTGCCAATAAACTTCCTGTTCTTGCGATACCAGTTTGCACCTCATCTGCGATGAAAAGTGCATTGTATTGGGTGCACAAAGCTCTTGCTTTGGCTAAAAAGTCATCTGCTGGGGTATACACTCCTGCTTCTCCTTGAATGGGTTCTACCAAGAATCCAGCAATGTTATCTTGTTGCAATGCCTTTTCTAAGGCTTCGATATCATCGTAAGGGATTTTGATAAATCCTGGCGTGTAAGGTCCGAAATTTTTATTGGCATCGGGGTCATTAGAGAAGGAAATGATGGTGGTTGTTCTACCGTGGAAATTGCCATCACAAACGATGATTTTCGCCTCGTTTTCGTGAATTCCTTTCTTTTCATACGCCCATTTTCTGCAAAGCTTCAATGCTGTTTCCACCGCTTCAGCTCCAGTATTCATGGGTAACACCTTGTCAAAACCAAAAAACTGTGTTACGAAGGCTTCATATTCGCCCAAAGCGTCGTTGTAAAATGCTCTTGAGGTAAGGGTTAAGGTTTGTGCTTGTTGCACCAATGCATCTACAATTTTAGGGTGACAATGTCCTTGATTCACAGCAGAATAGGCAGATAAAAAATCATAGTAGCGTTTTCCTTCTACATCCCAAACATAAACCCCTTCACCTTTCGCTAATACCACTGGTAGTGGATGATAGTTGTGTGCGCCATGCTGATCTTCCAAGGCAATTAATTCGGAAGAACTTCTTTTCAATTGTGTAATCATATTCATCTAAATGCTTTGTAGACTCGTTTCGGAGAGCTATCATCCTTTCCTCATTCGTGGAGAGAAATCATCCGATGCAAATTTAAGCTTTAAATTTTAAATTGAAAATAGTAAACATTAAAATAGTGTTAAACTGAAAGTTGTAGAAATGTATTCCGATTTTTTGTAGGTTTGTTTGAAGTTTTAATAAAATGATATGACTAATAAGTTAACGACCACTTTGCTTTTGTTCCTTGTGAAAATTTCGTTTAGTCAATGTGTTGTTTTGAATTATCAAACTGATGCGAATCAATTTGGGAATGTTTTCGAAAATAATACGACAAACCAATTTGATCAAGTACTCGTTTTGAAGGAAAACACAACTCAAATCACTTTTACGAATACAAAAAGTTGCGGTGAGAATTTTGATAAATTCTTATTCTACAATAGAACTCAATTCAATGCAAATCCTGGAGCAGAAAGTAACTATCGTTTATTTTTGATGGATCAACTTGTCGTAAATGTAGATACTTTAACCATGCAACCAAATGGAACGAGTGATACACTTTATATTAAAGTTAGTAATGGATTCGGATCAATTTTGAATTCTCGCAAAATTCGTATTGTTCGCAAAATTCAAGTTACAGGTTTGGAATCGTTAACTTCCAATCCTTGGTTTTCAATCTATCCAAATCCAGCGCAAGATAAATTAACCTTTGCTTTTAAAATACCGATTGGTGAACAGGATGTTTTTATTACAGATGTCCACGGTAAAAAGATAATGGTTTTAAATGAAGAAGATGTCAACGGTTTTACCAACACACTCGAACTTGGTGTTCATGATTGGGAAGATGGAATTTATTTTGTCTGTTCCGGGAATTATTGCGAAAAGATATTAGTTACTCGATAAGCTTAGATTCCCATTTTGAAATAAAAGATTTACACCAACAACCTAAATTTTCAGAAACCTGAACAAAAATCAACTATTTTGATAAAGTCACTCAAAATTTCGAAACATTAATCATCAACCGAGGTAAGGACAATGGGGTAGTGATTATGTCACTGGCTGAATACAATTCTTTATGTGCAACTCAACACGAGCTTTCTTCGAGAGAAATGAAAAAAGACTTGATCATGCCATTGAGAAACTGAAATCAGGTAAAACGATTCAAAAAAATTTACTTGAGGAATGAAGTATGTTTTTGTGGACGAATCCTGGGAAGATTATTTATATTGGCAGAAAACGGACAAAAAGAAATTGAAGCGGATCAATGAACTACTTAAAGATATTGCTCGAACGCCATTTCAAGGAATTGGTAAGCCAGAACCACTTAAATATAAGTATTCAGGGTTTTGGTCTAGAAGAATAGATGATGAACACCGATTAATCTATCAAGTCAAAGAGGATGAAATTTTAATTGCGAAATGCAGATTTCATGATGATGGATAAAACAAACATTTGTGTATTTTGATTTTTCTCCTCGACAAATATTACTTTTGCATAAAAAAAGCATGAAGGAACAATTGGCTCAAATCATCCGAGATTTAAACCTCAAAGGTTGGTCGCCGGCTACTTCAACCAATTATTCATTTAAGGATGATCAGGGTCAACTTTGGGTGTCTAAATCGGGTAGAGATAAAGCCTATTTTGAAGCGGAGGATTTTATGACCATTACGGATCAAGGAAAAGGAATGGGAGCCTATGAAACGGTTAAACCTTCCGATGAAACCTTGATTCATACCAAAATTTACGCACTTTTTCCAGAAACTCAAGTAGTGCTTCATTCGCATGCCGAAGGTCCAGTAGTGTTGAGTATGTTGGAATCTGAACATGTTACTTTTCAAGGGTTTGAGGTGCAAAAGGGATTTAAAGGGCAGACTAGCCATGAAGATCAAATTCAAATACCAATCATCGAGAATGCACAGGATATGGTGAGGTTTCAATCCTGGATGGAGGAAAGAAAAAATGAATTTCAACACCATTGCTTCATCATCAAAGGTCATGGCACTTATGCTTGGGGAAATTCCTTGTTTGAAGCCAAAAGACATTTAGAAACCTTGGATTATCTATGTTCATGTCAATTAACATTAAAAAAAATAAAATAGTATGGCTGTATTAACGATTCCATCTTCGAACGAAAGCATTAACAATCCTGCAGAAATTAAAAAATATTTAAATGATCGCGGGGTGTTTTTTGATCAATGGCAGTGTGAGGTTGTTTTTGATGATTCGGCTAGCCAAGAAGAAATTTTACAGGCCTATGAAAAGGACCTAAAACCTTTCATGGACAAAGGCGGATATCAAACGGCAGATGTGATTTCCATCAATCAATTGACTGAAAATTACGAGGCCATTCGTGCAAAATTTTTAGCAGAACACACACATTCAGAAGATGAAATTCGCTTTTTCGTGGATGGTCAAGGCTTGTTTTGGTTCCATTTGGATCACGAGCCGGTATTTAATCTCTTGTGTGAAAAAGGAGATTTAATCTCAGTTCCCGCTGGCACGAAGCATTGGTTCGATGCAGGTCCTAAAAATCCTTTTGTGAAAGCCATTCGAATTTTTATCGACATGTCGGGTTGGGTTCCGCATTACACGGAATCTAAGATCGAAGAAAAGTTCCGTCAATTTACCGTAAACGCCTAAAAACTGGCAATATATCCCAAGGTAATACCAAACAGCTGAAGGTTAGAACGGTAAATTTCAGCAAACTGCTTTTGGTAAATATTGTTTGGAGTCATTTGAACGAACTGGTCCGTGTAAATTTGGCCATCATAGTTAGGGAAATTTATAAGTGTCTCCTCCATTTTGCGTACATTTAGGTACTTCATTTTTTGAAAACTACCCATATAGGAAACCGAAAGGTACAAGCGATGAACGTCTTTTTCTGATACGCTAGAGAAGAGTTTTTCGAGCGCTACCTCCATTCCTAATTCTAAGCCATATACACCGCCTGAATTTCGTTCAAATACTTTTCGGTAAAGTGTGTTATTGTTGTTAAAGGTTTGCTTGTTGGTTTCGATTTCCACTTTACTTTTCATGGAAGCAAATCCGATTTGTGGTGTGATGAAACCCCTCACCGTACCAAAGCTTTGTCCAATCATGATTTTCGAGCCCACAAGATAATGGTTTAATTTACTGCGGAAGGTGATGTATTCATCGCTAACAAAACCATCGTTATAGTAATAGGCATCCGAGTAAGTTCGGTAAGCATACTGGTTCCAGTCGGCTTTGATTTCAAAAAATACAGGCGTTGTAGCCCATGGACTATAAGCAGCTTGTAATCCCCAGCCATAAACATTTCGCATATTGGGCATCGTTGTTTTTTCAGGTATCCGAAAAGGAGTATACAATCCAATTTGCCATTGTTGTGCGGAAGATTGGAAGAGGAATCCAATCACAAAAAAGGGAACAATCAGGTAGGTTTTCATAGATAAAACGATAATTATTTTCGAAATTAACCTAATTTCTATATTCTTGCAAGTGTATTTTTTCTTTTTGCGAAAAGAAATGTTTCAAGTTGCTTATCTTTGCACTCCATGGATTCAAAAATTAAATTTATTCTCACCGATATTGAAGGAACAACAACTTCTGTTTCTTTTGTGTACGATGTTTTATTTCCTTATTTCAGATCCCATATTGCGGATTTGAAAGGAATGACCGCTAACGAGGAGGTTCAAAAAGCATTTAAAAAGACGGTTGAATTGGCAGCTTCTTTGGAAGGTATTCACCTGACAACGGTAGACCAAGTCATTGAAACATTGTTGCGTTGGAGTATCGAAGATCGTAAAATTACGCCTTTAAAAACGGTTCAAGGCATTTTATGGAAGGTGGGCTATGAAAAAGGCGAAATTAAAGGACATTTATACGAAGAGGTAGCGGCACAATTGAACGCATGGACTGCACAAGGTCTTTCCTTGGGGGTCTATTCTTCAGGGAGTGTAGCGGCACAAAAATTATTGTTTGGTTACAGTGAGGCTGGCGATTTAACACCGCTTTTTTCTGCTTATTTTGACACCCATATCGGGATGAAAAGGGAACAAGAATCTTACGAAAGAATCGCAAAAGAACTTGCCTTAAATCCAGATGAGATTTTGTTTTTATCGGACATTAAAGAGGAATTAGAGGCGGCAACTGCTGCGGGCTTCCAAACGATTCAATTGGTGCGTCCAGGAACCACAGCTGCATGGAACAAAACCGTAGAGAATTTTACACAAATAGAGGTAAACTAATGGAAAAATTTAGAACAATTTGGACCACTGAGGATCGTTATGTAGAAGTAATTGATCAACGTAAATTGCCCCATGAATTCGTGGTGGTGAAATTAGAAACCTACGACGATGCCGAAGAGGCCATTAAAGATATGATTGTTCGCGGAGCTCCTTTAATTGGTGCGACAGCCGCTTTTGGAATTTATTTAGCGGTGCGCGAGATGATTGAAGAACAGTTGGAGGGTAGCTTTTTAGATCAAGCATTTTCTGATTTAAGGGCCTCAAGACCTACAGCCGTCAATTTATTTTGGGCTTTGGATAAAATGCGTGCGGCTTTAGATGCTTGTGAAGGAGATTTTTTAACTTGTGCTTGGGACGCTGCTAAAGCTTTAGTGGAAGAAGATGTTGAAACGTGTCGTCTAATTGGGGTGCACGGTTTGCCTTTGATCGAAGAAATCTCTAACAAGAAAAAGGGAGAAGTAGTCAACATTTTAACCCATTGCAACGCAGGAATGCTGGGTTGTATCGAATGGGGTACGATTACTTCGCCGATTTATCAAGCGGTGCAAAAAGGAATCAAGGTACACGTTTGGGTGGATGAAACACGTCCTCGTTTACAAGGTGCCAATTTGACGGCTTATGAATTGACCCGACATGGGGTGCCGCACACTTTAATTGTAGACAATCAAGGCGGACATTTAATGCAACATGGTATGGTAGATATGTGTATCGTAGGTACAGATCGCACCACTCGTAATGGCGATGTAGCTAATAAAATTGGTACTTATTTGAAGGCTTTGGCGGCAAAGGATAACCAAGTACCTTTTTATGTGGCGTTGCCTTCAACCACTTTAGATATGACCATTCGAGATGGACTTAAAGAAATTCCGATCGAACAACGCAACCAAGATGAGGTGCGCTATGTGACGGGTAAAAGTAAATCGACAGGAAAATTAGAAGAGATTTTGATTTGTCCCGAAACGACACCAGCAAGCAATTATGGATTCGATGTCACCCCTGCACATCTAGTCAGTGGCTTAATCACTGAACGTGGTTTTTGCGCAGCCAGTGAAGAAGGCTTGTTGAGTTTGTTTCCGGAGTTTGGATAAAAATCAAATTCTATAACCTAATACTCCCGCACCATTAAGGCATCGGCGAGGTAGATGAGCGTTTGTTTGCGTTCTTGAGGCACTTGAATTTGAGCTAAGGCTTTCATGGCTTGTTGGTAGTGTTGTTCCATGGCTTGTTCACAAGCAAAACGCGCTCCAATACGCTCGTAAATTTCTTGGGTTTTTCGCACTTTATAGGCGAGGTCAGTTTCATGAACCAGCTCTTTAAGAATCATGCTATCGGTATGGCTTACTAAGCCTTCTGCCAGTAAGTACAAGAGGGTTTTTTTGTTCGCAATGACATCACCTCCCACTTGTTTCCCAAATTTTTCAGGGTCGGCGAATAAGTCTAACAAATCATCTTGAATTTGGAATGCGATGCCTAATTCTTGGCCGAATTCATACAAGAGCAGCGCATCTTCTTCACTTGCTCCAGCTTGCAACGCACCCATTTTTAAAGCGCAGCCCAACAAAACACTGGTTTTTAATCGAATCATTTCGATGTATTCTGCAATTTGTACATCTGATCGTTGTTCAAAATCCATGTCCATTTGTTGCCCTTCACAAACTTCAATCGCGGTCTGATTAAATACCGGAAGTAATTGCGCAATTTGTTTGGATTTAGAAAGCGCTTGGTAGGCGTGTACGAGTAAAACATCGCCACTTAAAATCGCAATGTTCGTGTTCCATTTTTGGTGAACGGTTTCATGTCCTCTTCGCAAGGGTGCTTCATCCATGATGTCGTCGTGAATCAAGGAAAAATTATGAAAGAATTCTATCGATAAGGCTATCGGTAGGGCGTCTTCTTTTTGTCCACCAAACAATTCTGCCCCCAAAAAAGCCAATACGGGACGAATCCGTTTTCCACCAATTTGCATGAAATAACGCAGCGGATCGTATAAATTCTCCGGTTTTTTCGGAAAAGCATACGCTTGAAGTTCTTTTTCTAGGAATTGGATGTAGGGTAGAAGTGCTTCCATTAGGTGTTGATCAAATTCATTAAATAGGTTCCATAACCACTTTTTACCAGAGGTGCAGCTAAGGCTTTCAATTCCTCTTTGGAAATGAAACCATTGCGATACGCGATTTCTTCGATACAACCAATTTTCAATCCTTGGCGCTCTTCGATGACTTGCACAAATTGTCCAGCTTGCATTAATGATGCAAAAGTACCGGTGTCTAACCAAGCGGTTCCTCTATCTAAAATCGCAACTTTCAATTTATTTCTACGTAAATATTCAGCATTGACATCGGTAATTTCATATTCACCGCGGGCAGAGGGCTTTAGGTTTTTCGCAATTTCGATGACAGAATTGTCGTAGAAGTAAAGTCCTGGAACGGCATATTTAGATTTCGGGTGGGTTGGTTTTTCTTCAATCGAAACGGCTTTCATGTGCTCATCGAATTCAACGACGCCATATCGTTCAGGATCACTTACGTGATACGCATATACTACGCCACCATCGGGGTTGTTGTTTTCTTTAAGTAAAGAATCCATTCCGACCCCATAAAAAATGTTATCTCCAAGAATTAAGGCTACTTTATCCTTACCGATAAATTTTTCCCCTATCACAAAGGCTTGCGCAAGACCGTTTGGTTCAGGTTGAATTTCATATTCAAAACGGCAGCCCAATTGAGCTCCATCTCCCAATAATTTTTGAAAATGAGGCATGTCATGCGGAGTAGAAATGATCAAAATTTCACGAATCCCAGCACTCATCAAAATCGACAAGGGATAATAAATCATGGGTTTATCATAAATCGGCATCAATTGCTTACTGACCGCTAAAGTTAGGGGGTGCAATCTCGTGCCAGAACCTCCTGCTAAAATGATTCCTTTCATGCTTCTTCGTTTTCTTCCGTTAATGGTTTTTTGGTTGCTGAAAAATCTAAATCGTTCCAATCGACATCACCGCCATCGGCATAGGCATCAAAATAGGGCTCGTTGAACGATTTCGTGGTCACCAAACGATCCAAGGTCATCAACAGAGAAGGAAGAATTAATAAATTGGTGATCATCGCAATCAATAAAGTAATCGAAATCAATAGTCCAAGTGCTTGTGTCCCTCCAAATGAAGAAAAGGTGAAGACTGAAAATCCACAAAACAATACAATGGAAGTATAAAACATGCCCAGTCCTGATTCTTTTACCCCGGTGACGATACAACCTTGGATATCCCATTCTTTATTTTTAAGCAATTGGCGGTATTTGGCTAAGAAATGAATGGTGTCATCCACGGAAATACCGAAGGCAATACTAAAAACTAATAACGTGGAAGGTTTTAAAGGAATTCCAAACCATCCCATGATACCGGCTGTCATGATTAAAGGAATTAAATTGGGGATGAGGGAAATCAAAACCATTCTCCATGATCTGAAGAGCAGGGCCATCAATACAGCAATCAGGATAATGGCAAACAATAAACTGGAAAATAAATTGATGACCAAGTATTGAGTTCCCTCCGATGCCACCACCGAGGTACCAGTAAAGGTCAGGTCGTAATATTGGAAGTCAATAGCTTTTCTTATATCATCAGTGATATTTTTCTTTTGATAGAAGGATTTAATAAATGGAATGTCAAATCCTTTTTCTGCGAATTTGGTTTTTAAGTCGTTGTTGTTTTTTGAAATAAGATCTGCTAATTCATTGTATAAATTAGGATAAGCATTGAAAAGGGTATCCACATACGCCGAATTTGGTTTGGCTTTGATGTGTTTGAAAATACGCTCCATTTCTTGCTTGTTGGGATTAAAAATAGAATCCAATTGTTTCGCAACGATTTTAGTTTTGGTGGCGACATCATACGAACCAATATCCACCATTTGAGAACGAATCCGCAAGGTAGTCGTGTTGGTGTCTAATAATTCTTTGATGGATAATCCGCCTCCATTGGCGTTGGTCATGTTAAAGTTTTGAATGTATTTTCCGAGGTTGCGTAAAGCAATTTTATTCGGTAATTGGTAAAAACTAGAATCGTTTCCATAGTAAGCCATGTTTACCACTTTCAAGAAATTGACCAATGAAATACTTTGGGAAAAAAGTGAATCGCGATCAAATACTTTCTGAGCCTCATCGATTTTACTCAACAACTTCAGTGCTTGCGGACCTTTCAGTCTTCCTTCCTCCTTGTAGTCGATCATCACCTCATACGGAATCGCTCCGCCAAAGTGGTTTTGGATAAATTCCAAATCGGTTTTGATGGGATCGGTATCTGGTAAATCTCCGGTTAAATTTCCAGTAACTTTGATTTGCAGCATCCCTACAATGCTGACAAAAATCAACAATAAAGTAGTGATGTACACCCAAGGTCTTTTTTTCTGGATCAGGTAAACGATACCTTGAATCATTTTAACGGCAAAAGTTCGCTCCAAATGTTTCAGATGTTTCTCTTTTGGTGCCTTTGAAAAAGAAGAAATAATCGGTAGGATACAAATACTAATGATGAATACAAACATGATGTTGATAGAAGCAACAATACCAAATTCCATCAATTTTTCAGAGTTCGTAAAAATAAATGTTGCGAATCCTAAAGCGGTTGTTAAATTGGTTAAAAAGGTGGCCAAACCGACTTTTTGGATCACCAAGGATAGAGCCTTGATCTTATTGCCGTGTTCTTTCAATTCTTGGTGAAATTTGGTCATCAAGAATACGCAGTTCGGGATACCAATTACAATCATCAAGGGGGGAATCAAAGCCATCAAAATAGATAATTTGAAATCCAAGAAACCTATGGTTCCCATCGACCAAATCACGGTAATTCCAACTACCGTCAAACAGATCGCCACCACTTTTATGGATCGGAAAAACAAGAATAAAAGTAACGAAGTCGCCAACAAGGATAAGCCGATGAAAATGTACATCTCTCCTTGCACCCGTTTACCAATGATGACTCTTAAATGGGGAAGCCCCGAAAAGTGCATTTTTCCGAAGTAGTAATCGTAATGTTCGGCTACTTTTTCAATGTCAAAAACGACTTTTGATTTGAATTTATCCGATAAAAAACCTTCATCTACCTTCACCAACATTAAGGAAACGTTCGAATCATCATTGTAAAGCACATTTTTATAAATCGGATTGTTTTTAATCTCTCGTTCAATGGAATCAATGGATTTTTCTTGGTAGGAGATATCCGAAAATATGCGTTGAATTTCAAATTTATTTTCTGCCTGATTATTTTTAATGGTAAAAAGGGTGGCTTCAGAAATCACACCTTCTACGCCGTCAATTTGCAAAATTGAATCGCCCATTTCTTTCCATTTCAAGAAATGATTTTTGGTGTATAGTGAATCGGATTGGATTGCAATAACTAAGGTCCCGCCATCTTCTCCAAATTTATCTTTGAATTCTTGATAATTTTGGGTAGCCTCGGAATCGTTAGGCAGCATAACCCCATATTTATTTTCCAACTTAATGTTCGAAAAGGCCATGTACCCGAAAAAGACTGTCAACAAGGCAATGATACCTAAAATGAAAAGTCTATTTCTTAAAATAATATTTGCGATTGATCTCCACATAGCGTGAGTGTTAAACTAAATTTATAATGTTTTTCTTAACCAATTGAAGAATTCACGTTGCCACAACAAGCTGTTTTGAGGCTGTGTTACCCAGTGATTTTCTTCTGGAAAATAAAGGTATTTACTTTCTAATCCTTTCAATTTTGCCGCTTGAAAGGCTTGCATCCCTTCACTTTCTGGAACGCGATAATCCAATCCTCCTTGAATAACCATAATCGGGGTATCCCAATTTTCTACCAAACGATGCGGACTGTTTTTGGCATAGTACGCTTTGTTTTCTTCTAACCAATACGGTCCTTTATTATCCCAATTGGCAAAAAACAATTCTTCAGTTGTTCCATACCAGCTTTCCAAATTAAATAAACCACAATGTGATATAAAGGTTTTAAAACGATTGTCATGCACTCCCGCTAAATAATAGACAGAATATCCTCCGTATGATGCACCAACAGCTCCCAATTTATCTTTGTCTACATATTTCTCTTTTGAAATATCATCAATCGCACTCAAGTAATCTTGAATGGCTTGTCCTCCCCAATCTTTAGAAATCGCATCATTCCATTTTTGTCCAAATCCAGGCAAACCTCTGCGGTTTGGAGCTATAACAATGTACCCCATAGACGCCATCAGTCTAAAATTCCATCGGTATGAAAAAAACTGACTTACCGGACTTTGCGGTCCACCTTGACAGTATAAAAGTGTAGGATAAACTTTGGTCGAATCAAAATTAGGTGGATAAATCACCCATGCCAACATTTTTTGCCCATCGCTTGTTGTAATCCATCTTTCTCGAACACTTGGAGCTGCAACTTTTTCCAGTAAAGTTTTATTTACCGAGGTCAATTGAATAAATTTACCATCTTTTGGATTAAATGTAAACAAATCTAAAGGGTCAATCATGCTTTGTTTGCCAACTACGATTTTATCATCAAATACACTAATAGATACGATATCGTGTTGACCTTTTGACAATTGTTTCACTTTACCTGAAGGATAAGCAACTTCGAAAAGTTGAACAGTTCCTTTGATAGCTGCTAAAAAATACAAACCTTTACCATCTGTTTTCCATAAGTAATCGGTCACAGAAAGATCTTCTTTTGCTGTTAAATTAATGTCTTTTCCACTTGGGTCCCTTACAATAATATCGTTTTTATCTGACTCAAAACCATCTCTCGCCATACTTAACCAAGCCAATGCACCATTTTTATGGTAAGTCGGTTGATTGTCATAACCTTTATAGTTTTCGGTCAAATTAACCGTTGTTTTAGTCGTGATATCATAAGCATAAAGTGCGCTATTGGTGCTCACTGCAAATTGGTTCGGCGACATTTTTTTTGAAGCGTAAATCACTTTTTTTTCATCACTTGAGAAACACACACCATCCATTCCACCATGAGGAGGTAAAACGGCATCGTATAATTCATTCAAAAGTAAATCTTGCTCCTTGGATACCAATCCTTCCTTCGTAATGGTATACAAAAACAAATGACGACTATATTCATCTTGGTAATGATCCCAATGACGATACATTAATTGATCTTCGATGCGTGCATTTGCCAAGGGTAAATCTGTATAAATATCGGCAGTTGTTTTTTTCGTTTTTACCGCATGAAGTAAAACAGCCATTTTTTCAGTCGGTGAAATTTTAAATCCTTCGATGTTTGCTTCTGCTCCAAAATGACTTTGCATGGTTTTTCCTTTGCCATCCATATTCATTTTCCACAATTGCGTCCCATTTAATTCATTCGATAAAAACCATATTGTATTGTTCAAACCCCATTGCGCATCCATTTCTGAATAAAGGGTATTGGTAATTTGGGTAAGTTTTTGCGTACTTAATTCAAGGACAAATAAATCCGTATTTCCCTTGTTTTTTTCCATTTGAAAAGACCTTTGGGAAAACAATACATATTTTCCATCAGGCGAAATAGTTCCACCAGAAACTCTGTTTAATTTCCACATTAATTCAGGAGTAAACCTTTGCTGTGCTTGAAGGACAAAAGCCCCCAAAAAGAAACATACGAAAAATACTTTTGACATAACTTCGATTTTAGTCGATAAACTTACGAAAAAAAAGGCGGAAATAAGGTAACTAATAAGGTTTTCTTAAATTTTTAAAACAAAAAAGGTCATCAAATGATGACCTTTCAAAACTAAATAAAAAATTTATTTACTCAATTGAATCAACCTTGTATCATTCAAATCAGTACCATTGGAAACTTTAATTAAATAAGTTCCATTTTGTAGGTGTGATAAATTAATGGTTTCGCCATTCGTGTTTTTAAATTCACTCGTGAACATTAATTTTCCACTTAAATCAAAAATTTGAATACTCATATCCATTTCTTCTCTTTCAAAATAATCAATTTGAACCATACCATTGCTTGGGTTAGGATATACTTCAATATTAGATTCATTTATAATTTCCTGATTTTGATTAGAAGTATTTGATGCTTGCATTAACATCATAGCACTTGGACCTTGAATAGGTAAAAATGCTTCAACATCATCTAATGTATCAATTAAATTCAATTGCAGTCTTGCTAAAGTTTTAATGTTTTGATCAACTGATGTTTGATTTAGCACTTCAAGATTTGTACGAATACTGTTGTCAATAATATTTGCATCTCTAGTTGAAACATAAGGTCTAATTTGAGATTGAATTTCTTTTAAAGCAATATATTCTGCTTCTAATTCATTTAATTGCAATTGTGTCTTTATTTGATTCACACCATTTAAATCACCTTTTTGCAACAATAATTCTAATCTCATTTTCTCAGTTTCTAAATTAGAATAAACATTAAATACACTTAATTTTTGATCTAAAGTTAAATTATCAACTGTGTCCAAAATTACAGAAGACATAAAATCGTTAAAATCATAGGTGTATTGGCTTTTCAAATATGCTAAATCACTTAAATAAATTTCTCTTTTAGAAATTAATTGTTGTTCATTTAAGATTTGTTTTTTTGTTCCATTTGGCAAGTTAGAACTAGCAAGTTTACTTAAAATATAATCAGAAAGTTTACTATTTGCAATTAACACTTCTTTTTTCATACCTGCAGGTGCATTTGATACAAGATACGCCTCAAGAACTTCATCTCCTAAAAATGGTGATTTATCAAGTAGTTGAAGTTTTGTAGCTTGTGGATTATTGCTATTTAATATCAAATTAATTAAAGTTAATTGATCAGGATTTATTTTCTGTTCTAATTCTATAACTTGTGTTTTTAAACTCAAAACACTATTTCCAGAAAGAGAAATTGGCTTTGATATTATTTTAGATGGACATACGTTACCACTTGAATAAACCGGATTAAATTGATATGTTGCTAAAACCGGAGTTGCTAATGGTGAGTAATTATCTAAAACTTGATTGTTATCTGCCAAATGGGCATATACAAGTGATTGTGAGCCTGGATACATCATTAAATCATGTTGTGGATATGCAATATGATCCTCACCAGATAGTGAAAACACATTCTTTGCAGCTTTACTTATTGCATTTGCAATTGATGAATTATCTGTGTATCCTTGTTGATAATCAATAATTCCATTAACTCCCAAATCTGCTAAATAAATTGGCGCTTGGAAAGTGTTACATAGCCATTGTAATCCTTGACTTACATTGTTACCACCAATGGTTTGACCATTTATCTTTTCGGATTGACCACCAACTTTTAAATGATGAAATGTGTTTTTATAAACTTCATTGTGATTAATTCCTGAACTAACCATGTTTAGACCATAGGAATTTCCCATTCCATTCTGAATGAAATTATTATCTTTTTCATAAAAAAGATTTTCTTCAATCTTATAACCATCACAATTTACAAATAAACCACCTGCAGTTTGTAATTGATGTTCTCTTACCTCGAATATATTTCTTGTAACCCTTTCAAGTTTAACTCCATAAGCCGAAATACCATAAAAACAATCACTAAATATAGATCTATCTATAGTAAATGTACTAGCATTAGCTGATGAAGCATAAATCCCTTGGTACAAATTGATGAATTTAGATTTATCCGTAATTCCAGTTATAAAATTTGGACCTAAGGCATTAACATAAAATGTTGAATTCATAGATGTAATACCCTTACCTAAATTGTTTCCAAAAGATAAATAAACACCAGTGTTGTTAGAATTTATAAAATCTGAGCCATATATTTTAACTCCATTTACTTCTTCAAATTTAATATGTGTTTCCAAATTTAAACCATTTAATACTGTTGGAGTAGTGTTAAATGAACAATTTTGAAAATAAGAAACATTATCTAATGATGAAATATAAGGTCTAAAATATGCGCCAATTTTGTTGTTTTCTAAAAAGGAATTAGTTGATTGAACAATTCCACCACTATTGTTTGATATATAATTTTGAATACCTACAAATTGATAAAAACCACTACCTTGACAGAATGTATTTGGAGAATAAATTGTAGTATTCCTACCTCCTAATAAAACACCAACATAAGCATTTTCAATCTTACTATTATTAGTCATTTCTAATCTCCCTTGCAGCGAACTAGCCATGGTTCCTTGATTTGTATTGTATCTATTTCCCCAAACTTCAACACCCAACCAATGTCCATTATTTGAGCATCTACCATCATTTGTTAATACAGTATTGTTTAAGATTAGCCTACCACCTTGTATAGAGCCAGTACCATTTTCAATAACTAATCTTCCTCTGTTGCCAAAATGCAAAACCATGTTATTAATAGTTAAAGTTGTTCCAGCTTTCACTCGTAATTCATCTTGAATATAGGCATGAGGGCTTGAATTTGAAACTAAAGGATTTCCAGTATTTATAATTGTTGTATTGGGTTGCCATGTTGCAGAGCTAGAGACTACAACGTTTTCACCACCATAATCATTTGGCTGAATAAACCCATAATTCATCCCATCCACTTGGTCTTGCATTAAACGGATTTTATACTTTCCAAATGGATCAGAAAAAGAAGGAATCGAAAGCGGAATACTTGTGGTAAAATAATTTGGATTATAATCACTTGGAAACGATGGGTTATTGGCATTTGAAATTTTTGCCAAACCATTTTGATGCGGTATTAAGATTGCATTACCACTTGTGGCTTCAATTTGGCTAAATTCAAATTTATTACTTGCCTCAACCACAATTCTAGTTGGATTTGCTTGCGTTAAATCAAAATAATCTAATGAACTTTGGTATGAGCCATATAAGTTATGGGCAACATATAGACCATCTCCATTTGGTGATAATTCAACTCCTTTAATCCATAAATTGACATTCTGGTTTAAATTAGGTTGAGTGTAATCAATACTTTTACTTGCTATAACATTATTTCCGTTTATATCCAAAATTAATACAGACTTAAAATGTTGGTATGGTGAAATACTTATGTCAGTTCGTTCTATTGGAACTGCTAATCTTAGATTTCCATTTGGTAAAACAATAGCTTCCATTTCTTGTCGTTCTAAATAATGTACCCCTAAAGCATTGTTTGAGTATAAACTATTTAAATCAAGAAATCCTTGGTTTATCTGAATACCTGATGCAGTTAATTTACCAGAAAATAATTTATTTGCATTGGCAACATAAAATGGATAAGCACCTGATGCATCAATTGATGCAACTGCAATCATAGGTCTTTCATCATGTTGATTATTGTTTAAATAATAATCTGAACCAAAAAGTGTTGCAAAGCTTGAACCAAATCCTTGACATGATATTAAATCACCAATAACAGTGCCAGACTCTGGTAATACTTCATCATTTGCATCATAAACTACTCTTATTTTTGTAATACCCCCTGTTGCAAAAGTCACTTGTAATGGATCTTCTGCTACATTAACTTTATGGCTAGATAAAATGTAAAAATCATTGCATGAATTAGGTACTGGAACCACCACTGTTTCTGAACAAATACCATTAAGGTTTCCTGCATTTCCTGCACTTAAAATTGTAATTAACTTACCTTTTCTACTATAGACTGCATCATCTACAATAAAAAATACAATTTTACCACTTTGGTCTGTGATAATGTTGTGAGCCCCTTTAGCAGCTTGGCCATTATAACCACCCGGAAAGGTAGGGAGAGGGCTTTGATTACCAAAATAATAGTTGTTGCCAATAATAAAATTTGAATTTTGGGCAAAATTTTGATTCAAAAAAATGCTCAAGAAAAAAAGCATAAAAAGTTTGTGTTTCATAGTTATATGTTTTAAATTTGAGTTCAAATCTCATAAAAAAAAAAATACATAATGCAAAAAATACGACTAAAAGTTATTAACATAATTATTTTTTCATTGGTGATTTTTAATTTTTACTCTCAAATAAAATACTATGAGGACAACTTTAAAGGAGGGGTTTGTTTTGCGGGTTTCTCAACTTGTTTTGGATATGGTACTGGTCAATTTCAATCCTATGTCGAACCAGGTTCGAACATAAAAAAAGTCTTCCTTTTGTATCATGCGCTTGATGACTCAATTGATACAAGTTTCATTTTAGATAATACAAAAATAATAATTGGTAAAAAAGATCGTATATCAATTTATAGGGAGGAATGGGCTTCATCTAGATATTATAAAACCCATGTTTTAGATATTACATCGATTTATCAAAACATAACAAATCATACGATTACTAATTTTTCATATAACACTAATCCATTTTTAAATTATGGTAATTTTGGGCTTATCATTTTATATGAGAATTCAAGCTTAGAAAATGTTAATTTTATATTATTTGCGAATAATCAAGATATGACTACACAATCTACTTTTTATTCAGTAAAGGGTAATAAGTATAATCACTATGGTGATTTTGGATTTTCGATAAAAGCCGATATTATTTATTCACCTTCACTTTTGAACGAAGGATCATATGTTTATTTCGAAAATGATTCGTTAGGATTAATTGGGGGTGCAGATCAAGTAAATTCATCCTTTGATTGTGGATGTCGCGGTCATTTTTATTATCAAAATGGACAATTGATAGGTTTAGATGATGATACTCCTGACCAAATAATGAATAATACAGATGCATTGGCAAATGTTTCAAATTCAATTATCAATGATTCAATTTTTAAATGGTCACTCTTTTGGCAAATTCCCAATTTACATGCGAATGAATACGAGAATTTCTTCCTCACCTACACCACCAATTGTATTCCTTTTGAGGTGCAAACGAGCAGAGATACAGCTATTTGTGCAGGTCAAAGCTTAACGCTAAATGCAAGTGGTGGGCAAAAATACCTTTGGAGACCCAATCAGTTTTTATCTTGTGACACTTGTCCTAACCCTGTTTTTTCGGGTGATAGTTCACAATTGTACACCGTTCAAATTTGGAACAATGATACCTGCTCTGTAACTAGACCTGTAAAAGTAAATGTAATTCCATTACCAAAAGTGCCCAACTTTATGATGTTGCCTAGCGTTTGCGGGGCGCAAACTGGTAAGGTTACGTTTCAAAACAACCCCAACTTAAGCTACCAGCTTCTGCCAAATACAGCACAAACGAACGCACAATTCACTAATCTAGGTGGTGGTGCACATGTTTTTCAAGTCATTGATACCAATGGCTGTGTTTCAGAAGATACACTCATTACAATAAGCACCAATCAAAACACACTTGCACAATTTTCTGCCAATCCAAATGCAGGAAGCCCTCCCTTATTGGTTAACTTTAGTAATCAATCGCAAAATGCGAATCAATACAACTGGTTTATCAATGGTCAATATATTGGCAATACCTTAAACTCCCAACTATTTGATACTTCGGGTGTTTATCAAATTCAATTGATTGCGCTTAAAAACAATGACAGCACTTGTGCAGACACTACTTGGCTTACACTTTATATTTATGAAGAATTGCAAGTTACTTTACCAAACGTTTTCACCCCAAACAATGATGGTATCAATGACTTTTTCAACATCACAGTCAATGGACCTATCAAAGTCAAAGGTCAAATATTAAACCGTTGGGGTAATGTACTTTGTGAAGTCAACGAAACCTTAAGCGCTGGAAGTTCCAATTTATGGGATGGAAAAACCAAAGGAGCCTATGTGAATGATGGAACCTATTTTTACAATTTAGTTCTTGATAAAGCAGAAAATTCACCGCCCTACAAAAATGAGTTCCCCATCAAACAGTCAGGATTTGTTGTGATAGAAAGGTGAGGGATGTTAATCCTCAAATCCTTTATCGTTTAAAATGGTTTCCATGGCTTGTTGAATGCTTTTTGCTTCCTGCATTGCTTTTTCGGCGAAATCAATCCCATTACTTGCATAAATGATCGCTCTAGAAGAGTTAATTAGCAATCCACAATCGTCATTCCAACCATATTTTACTACATCTTCCAAAGATCCACCTTGCGCACCTACCCCCGGCACTAAAAAGAAATTTTTTGGAGCCCAAGAACGAACCTCCCCTATTTGTTCAGCTCTGGTGGCACCTACCACAAACATTGTATTGTCTGGATTTCCCCAAACATTCGTTTTTTCAATGACGTGTTGTGCCAATTTTTTACCCGCTTTGTCTTCAATCATTTGAAAATCTAAAGCTCCTTTGTTAGATGTCAAAGCCAATACAATGGCCCATTTGTCTTTAAAGGCAAGAAAAGGGGTTACGCTATCTTCTCCCATATATGGCGCAATGGTCACTGAATCAAAATTCAAATATTCAAAGAAAGTTTGCGCGTAATAGGTTGATGTATTCCCAATGTCACCTCGCTTTGCATCAGCTATCGTAAAACAATCTTTAGGAATGTAAGCCAATGTTTTCTCAAGAGAGGCCCATCCCTTAGGACCGTGACATTCATAAAAAGCGATGTTCGGTTTATAAGCTACAGCGAAATCTTTTGTGGCATCAATAATTGCCTTGTTAAATTCGAAAATTGGATCTTCCTCGTCAAGTAAATGAGCTGGTATTTTCTTTAAATCAGTATCTAAACCAACACAAAGAAAAGATTTCTTTAACCTTATTTGTTCTATTAACTCTTGACGATTCATCTTCTTTTTTTTATCAAATTTAAACGTTCTTTTGAATATTAATCATTCCTATATCGAAATTTATAACTCTTTCGACATGCGATTAATTTTCTTGTCCTTTTAATTTTTCAGCATTTTCAGCTAGTTTCAAGGCATTGATCATTTCCAAAACATCCCCATTCATAAATGCACTTAAATTGTACATCGTTTTATTGATGCGGTGATCGGTAATCCTTCCTTGTGGGTAATTATAGGTTCTAATTTTCGCAGAACGGTCACCCGTTGATACCAATGTTTTTCTTTGCGCAGCGCGTTCATTATGCAAACGATCTAATTCAGCTTGATACAATCTAGAACGCAAGACAGAAATCGCTTTTTCTAAGTTTTTATGTTGAGAACGACCATCTTGACATTCCACCACTACCCCCGTTGGAATATGGGTCAAACGAATAGCAGATTCTGTTTTATTGATATGCTGACCACCTGCTCCAGAAGCTCTAAAGGTGTCTTTACGCACATCATTCATGTCTAATTCAAAGTCTACTTCTTCTGCTTCAGGTAAAACAGCCACTGTAATAGCAGAGGTATGTACCCTTCCTTGAGATTCCGTTTCTGGTACACGTTGCACACGATGGACCCCAGATTCAAATTTCAACATACCATAAATACCGGCACCGGTAACCTCCATAGAGATTTCCTTATACCCTTTAACCGTTCCTTCCGATGAGTTTAAAATATCGTATTGCCATCCCATTTCTTTGAAGAACATGGTGTACATTCTGAAACAGTCTTCCACAAAGATACACGCTTCGTCACCTCCTGTTCCGGCACGTAACTCGATGATGGCATTTTTATCATCTTCAGGATCCTTTGGAATGAGTAGCAATTTAATTTCCTCTTCCATTTGAGGTCTTTTTTGTTCCAGTTCATCGATTTCCATTTTTGCCATTTCGCGCATTTCTGGATCCGTTTCTGTTTCCAGCAATTTCTTGGAACTATTTAAATTGTCGATGATATTTTTGTAAGACTTGTAAATGCCATCCAATTCTTCAAGGTCTTTGTACTCCTTGTTCAATTTCACATAGCGCGCCATGTCCGAAATGATTTCTGGATCAACAATCATCTTTCCTACTTCCACGAAGCGGTAATGAATCGCCTCAAGTTTGCCTAATAAATCTGACATGTTATGCGTATATAAATTCTCCGTAAGGAGATTGAATGGTTAATTTTTTACCTTCATGTGCTTCCACGCGACCAATAATTTGCGCATCAATGTTGAAGGATTTTGAAATGGAAATAATTTCCTCAGCAATGGCTTGCGGCACATAAATTTCCATGCGGTGCCCCATGTTAAATACCTTGTACATCTCTTTCCAATCCGTTTTAGATTCTTCTTGAATCAATTTGAACAGTGGAGGAATAGGAAATAAATTGTCTTTAATGACATGGACATCTTGGACAAAATGCAACACTTTAGTTTGTGCGCCTCCGCTACAATGTACCATACCATGAATCTGAGAACGGTATTGATCTAATATTTTTTTGATGACAGGCGCGTAGGTTCTGGTTGGTGATAATACCAATTTTCCAGCGTCTATCGGACTTCCTTCCACGGCATCTGTCAGTAATTTAGTTCCCGAGTACACCAACTCTTCGGGTACAGCTGCATCATAAGATTCAGGGAATTCGGTCGCTAAACTTTTGGCAAAAACATCATGTCTTGCCGATGTTAAACCGTTACTTCCCATACCTCCATTGTATTCTTTTTCATAAGTCGCTTGGCCAAAAGAGGCTAATCCGACAATCACGTCACCGCCTTGAATGTTGTGATTAGAAATGACCTCACTTCTTTTCATTCGACAAACAACTGTAGAATCAACGATGATGGTGCGCACTAAATCGCCGACATCTGCCGTTTCACCTCCTGTGGATTGAATGCCTATACCTTGATTTCTTAAATCTTCAAGTAATTCTTCTGTTCCGTTGATGATGGTTGAAATGACTTCGCCTGTGATTAAATTTTTATTTCTTCCAATCGTAGAGGAAAGTAAAATATTGTCGGTAGCACCCACACACAATAAATCATCGATGTTCATGATTAAAGCATCTTGAGCGATTCCTTTCCAAACCGAAATGTCACCTGTTTTTTTCCAGTACATATAAGCCAATGAGGATTTGGTTCCCGCACCATCTGCATGCATAACGATGCAGTAATCTTCATCACCTGTTAAAGTATCAGGTACAATTTTACAAAATGCTTGAGGAAATAATCCTTTGTCCACATTTTTGATGGCATTGTGAACCTCTTCTTTTCCTGCGGAAACACCTCTTAAGTTATAGCGAATATCTGACATATCTTGAATTGAATCGCAAAGATAGAAAAAAGAGATTGAGTAGCAAAAGAGTTCTGCATAGATTAGTGGAATTCCCTTGTATAAATTAATTATCTTGAAGGATTACAATTTTTCTTTGATCCTATTGAGTGAATATCGGTACGCCTTGCTTTCTATATTTTGCTTTGAGAACGCTTTGTAGGAGTTGTCTATATTTATGTCGTTTTGTTTCAAATGGGTTTACATTGACGTAAATTAAATTGGTCGTTTATTCAAGAATAAAAAAAGCACCCATTGCTGAGTGCTTTCTGTTGTATGATTTTAGAATCTTAATATTCGAAGGTTTCCATAAACTTCGTGGTGAAGTTACCCGCTTTAAAATCTGGGTTGTCCATTAATTTTAAATGGAATGGAATGGTTGTTTTAATTCCTTCAATGATGTATTCTTCTAAAGCGCGCTTCATTTTCGTAATCGCTTCTTCTCGTGTTTGTGCCACTACGATTAATTTTGAAATCATTGAATCGTAATTTGGCGGAATGATATAGCCTGCATAAGCGTGTGTATCAATACGAACTCCATGTCCACCTGGTGAATGGTAAGAGGTGATTTTTCCTGGAGATGGTCTGAAATCATTATTCGGATCTTCTGCATTGATTCGACATTGAATTGCGTGAAGATGTGGGTAATAATTTTTACCAGAAATTTTTTCGCCTGCTGCTAATTTGATTTGCTCCTTAATTAAATCGAAGTCGATCACTTCTTCTGTGATGGTATGTTCAACTTGGATACGGGTATTCATTTCCATGAAATAAAAATCACGGTGTTTGTCCACCAAAAACTCTACCGTACCAACGCCTTCGTATTTAACCGCTTTAGCCGCTTTTATGGCTGCTTGACCCATGCGCTCTCTTAACTCGTCTGTCATAAATGGAGAAGGAGTTTCCTCTACTAATTTTTGATGACGTCTTTGAATGGAACAATCTCTTTCGGATAAATGACAAGCGTTACCGAATTGATCTCCTGCAATTTGAATTTCAATATGACGCGGTTCCTCAATGTATTTCTCCATGTAAAGACCGTCGTTACCGAAAGCGGCTGCAGACTCTTGACGTGCTGAATCCCATGCGGCTTCAATATCTTCTTCTTTCCAAACAATACGCATCCCTTTTCCACCACCTCCAGCAGTTGCTTTCATGATGACCGGGTATTTGATTTTTTTCGCTGTTTTCTTCGCGTCTTCAACGTCTTTTAATAGACCCACAGATCCTGGAATACAAGGTACACCTGCTGCAATCATCGTTGCTTTGGCGGTCGCTTTATCTCCCATACCTGCAATTTGTTCAGGAAGTGCACCAATGAATTTGATTCCATGTTCTTGGCATACTTTTGAAAATTTTTCATTTTCAGAAAGGAATCCATAGCCTGGATGAATTGCATCTGCATTGGTGATTTCAGCTGCTGCAATGATATTTGGAATTGACAAATAGGATTTTGAAGATACCGCCGGACCGATACAAACTGCTTCATCGGCAAAACGTACAGGTAAACTGTCTTTGTCTGCTGTTGAATAAACGGCTACGGTTTTAATTCCCATTTCTTTACATGTTCGAATGACACGTAAGGCAATCTCACCTCTATTGGCAATTAATATTTTTTTAAACATAATATGAATGGATGTATGAACAAAAAGTTAAAAATGTCCTATGAAACTTCACAGGACATTAAACTATTTTTTTCTTTATGCTGGATCAACAAGGAATAATGGTTGATCGTATTCGATAGGGGATGAATCATCTACCAATACTTTCACAATTTTCCCTGAAATTTCAGCTTCAATTTCATTGAATAATTTCATCGCTTCAACGATACAGATCGTATCTCCTTTGTTGATAGATGTTCCTACAGAAACAAAAGGTTCTTTATCAGGACCAGCTGAACGGTAGAACGTACCAATCATTGGCGATTTGATCGTTACATATTTTGAATCGTCACTTGCTGCTGCAGGCGCTGCCGGTGCTGCTGGAGCAGCTGGAGCTGCTGCTGGAGCCGCCGCAACTGGTGCAGGTGCTGCTGCTGGAGCAGTAGCTTGAACAAAGATTTGCTCTGTTTTTTGCTTTTCTGCTTTAATGACTATTTTGAAATCTTTTTTTTCAATTTCAACTTCACTTACGCCCGACTTAGATACAAATTTGATTAAGTCTTGAATTTCGTTAAGATTCATAATTTTTAATTTATAAGATTGTAAAAATAATATTTTTTATGAATTGTAGGCCCATTTCAGATAAACAGATCCCCAAGTAAATCCACCACCAAATGCAGACAAGATTAAAGTGTCTCCTTTTTTCAGTTGCGATTCGTAATCCCACAAGCACAAAGGCAAGGTTCCAGCAGTAGTATTTCCATACTTTTGGATATTGATCATCACTTTTTCTTTGCCTAATCCCATGCGTTCGGCGGTCGCATCAATAATTCTAAGATTTGCCTGATGAGGTACTAACCAATCTACATCCTCCGATGTTAAATTGTTTTTTTCCATAATTTCCGCAGAAACTTCTGCCATATTGGTTACTGCAAATTTGAATACTTGTTTACCCTCTTGTTTCACGAAATGTAAACGCTCATCCACCGTTTGATGTGTTGCAGGTTGAGAGGATCCTCCAGCTGGCTGAATGAGGTAATGTCTTCCAGCACCATCAGCTCTTAAAATAAAGTCTTGAACACCTAAACCTTCTTCATTCGGTTCAAGCAAGGCTACTCCTGCACCATCTCCGAAGATGACACATGTCGTGCGGTCTTCATAATCCAGTATCGAGGACATTTTATCCACGCCAATGACTAAAACCTTTTTATATTTTCCAGTTTCAATGAATTGAGACCCCGTCGATAAAGCATAAATAAATCCGGAACAAGCGGCAATTAAATCGTAGCCCCAAGCATTTTTCATTCCTACTTTATCGCAAATTACATTAGAGGTTGCAGGAAAAGTATAATCAGGAGTAACGGTAGCACAAATTACTAAGTCGATTTCTAATGGATCGATATTTTTCTTTTCCAGTAACTTTTGTACTGCAATGGTAGCCATATCTGAAGAGGCTCCATCTTTTAAAATTCTACGTTCTTTAATTCCAGTTCTTGAGGTAATCCATTCGTCAGAAGTATCTACAATGCGAGAAAGCTCTTCATTGTTCAATACGTAATCTGGGACATACCCTTGGATCCCGGTAATTGCTGCCGTTAATTTTTTCATATTTTTATGTAAATGCTGCTTCAATTTTAGTAGCTAAACCTGATTTAGCGACTTCGTAAGCATGGATAATCATGTTTTTTACAGCTTTATCGTTTGAAATTCCATGACCGATGATCACATTACCTTTAACCCCTAATACAGGAGTTCCACCGTAATTTTCATAATTGAATTTATCAAAATAGTCATCGTGAATTCCACGTTTTTTCATAATGGAATAAAGTCCTTCTGCTTGTTTCAATACGATGTTTCCGGTAAATCCATCACAAACAATGATGTCTGCCATTCCGGTAAACAAATCTCTTCCTTCCACATTTCCAATGAAATTGATTTCATCCGATTCCGCTAGTAATTTGTGTGCTGCAATCGTCAAAAGATTTCCTTTGGAAGCTTCTTCACCGATGTTCAATAATCCTACTTTTGGGTTTTCGATGCCGTACACACTTTTCGCGTAAACAGAACCTAAAACCGCAAATTGATAAAGGACATCTGGTTTACAATCCGCATTAGAGCCTACATCGAGTAAGATAGAATTGGATCCATTTACTGAAGGCAAAACAGAAGTGATACAAGGTCTGATGATGCCCGGAATCGAATTGATTTTGTAAATCGACCCTACGAGCATAGCTCCTGTATTACCGGTACTCGCAAAAGCTTGAATTTCTTTTTTTGCCAATAAGTCGAATCCAATGGAAATGGAACTGTTCGGTTTTTGTGGAATCGCTCTGGTTGGATGGTCATGCATGGTGATGACATCCGGAGCGTGAACAATGTCGTAATTTTCGGCACTTTCACCCAACAAAGAAAGGCCACTAAGAATTTGATCTTTGTCGCCTAATAATACCAATCGAACATCCGATGGTAATTCTTTTTGGGCAAGAACTGCTCCAGATAAATTCGCATCTGGAGCAAAATCACCGCCTAGAATATCAATTCCGATCTTCATGGAATGAAGAATTTAGAATTATACTGCCAATTCTTTTTCTGCTACTACTTTACCTTTGTAATAAAGTTTCCCTTCATGCCAATGTGCATGGTGAAATAAGTGTGGCTGACCAGTTGTTGGACAAGTAGCAATGTTTTTCGCTACCGCATTTTTATGCGTTCTTCTCTTGTCACGTCTAGTCTTCGATATCTTTCGTTTAGGATGTGCCATTTTACTTTATTTATACTGTTAATTTAAATTCTTTAATATTGACCACCTTGGGTCTATTGGTTGATTTGGATCAAAATCCTCCTCGTCATTATCTAGTTCATCGTCAGTGTCATCATCGGAATCATCTTCGTCAAAATCCTCATCGTCTTCCCAATCTTCATCTTCTTCTTCCTCTTCGGTAGAAAAAATAGAATGCTGGTTAATTAATTCCATCATTTCAGGATTACATGCTCCTTGCGGATGAGTAACCTTGTTAGGTAATGAAATCATGATTAATTCATAAATGGCATCCGATACATCTAATTGGTATTCATCGGGATGCAAAACAATCAGATTCTCATCGTGAGATTCTTCATGACCAAATTTATAAATCAATTGAAACTCACCTTGAATAGGTAGTTTCAAATCATCTGTACATCGATCGCAAGTGGTGTGGATAAATCCATCCACCGTAAACAATGCAATAAACATTGTCTCTTTTTTCTCCAATTGAAGGTGTGCTTTTAGTTCACCTTTTTGGATCATCGAGTACTCATACTTCTCAAAGAACGCATCATCAATTTCGAAATCGAAATCATGAAAGCCTAATTTCAAGCCAACAAATGATATTATATATGCTCTTTTTGACTTCAATTCCACTAAAATTGGAGGGCAAAGATAATCATTTTAACTGAATAATGTTAATATCTCGAAAAAAAAATTCGATTATTGAATTTTGTTTTCAGTTTTCTTCACGGCACTTTTTTCAATGACCAATTTATTCGCATTGATTTCCTTGTGCAATTTTCGATTACGATGAATATCCATCGCTAAATACAACGACTCTCTAAACGAATTCGGACTTGCTTTGTCTTGACCTGCGATGTCATAAGCTGTTCCGTGATCAGGCGAGGTGCGGATTACGGGAAGTCCAGCTGTAAAGTTAACACCATCCTCAAAAGCAAGTGCTTTGAACCCGGTTAATCCTTGATCGTGGTACATGGCTAAAATACCATCAAATTCTGCTCGGAGTTTAGATCCAAAAAGTCCGTCTGCCGGATAAGGGCCAAATGCCAAAATGCCTTCATTTCGAACTTGTTGGATCGCTGGTTCGATGATGTTTTTCTCTTCTTCGCCAATTTTTCCGTTTTCACCTGCATGCGGATTTAAACCCAATACGGCAATTTTTGGTTTGTGTAAGCCAAAATCTTTGGTCAAACTGTTTTCAAAAACGCGAATTTTTTCAACAATCAATTCCTTGGTAAGTGCGGTTGCTACTTCTTTTAAAGGAATGTGGATGGTGGCTAGTGCAACTCTTAATGCATCCGAACACAAGACCATTAACGCTTCTGTTCCTGCCATATCGGCCAAATATTCTGTATGTCCTGGAAACTGAAAGCCCGATTTGTTCATTGCGTCCTTGGAGATCGGTGCAGTTACTAACACATCAACGACCCCTGCAGCTAAATCTTTTGTCGCATGCTCCAAGGATAAAAAGGCCAATTTTCCACTTTCTGAAGTAGGTTTCCCTAATTCAACTTGATATTCATCGTGGTTGACATGGATGAAATTGATTTTTTTCGCTTGAATATCTTGGGGCGTTTTACAGGTGTTAAAGTTAAATTCTAAATCCTTCAATTCCTTTTTGTGAGAGGAAAAAACTTTACTCGATCCGTAAATTACAGGTGTGCAATCCAAAAGAATGCGTTGATCTTGCAATGCCTTCATGATGATTTCTGGACTGACTCCGTTCGAATCTCCCATGGAAATCCCAATTTTTATGGGTGCGTGAAGGGGTAATTCTTTATCTTTTTCCATGATGTGCGTTTTCTAAAAATGAATATAATAATCGAACTCCAAAGCCTGTGCCGCCTTGTCCTTTGTAGTTTTCTTTTGCATCTAACCAAGCCGGACCCGCAATGTCTAAATGAATGTAAGGATGCTTGACAAAATGACCAAGGAATTTGGCTGCTGTAATCATTCCGGCATTTGCGCCGCCAATATTTTTCAGGTCAGCAATGTTGGATTTCATCGGTTCTAAGTATTCATCCCAAAACGGAAACTGAACGATGCGTTCGTGAGTACTTTGTCCACTTTTTTCTAAAAGCTTAAATGTTTTATCAGAAGCATCACCCATTGCAATTGCAGCGTTCGTGCCAATCGCTCTCAAGGCTGCACCAGTTAATGTCGCTGAGCTGATGATTAATTCTGGTTCGTATTTATTGGCATAAACTAATGCGTCTGCTAAGATCATACGACCTTCTGCATCCGTATTTAAAACTTCCACAGTAGTTCCATCCGACATGGTAATGATATCTCCTGGGGTGTAAGCGTTTAATCCAGGACGATTATCGGTGGCTGGTATTAAACCAATCACGTGAACATCCAAAGCCATCAATGCAGTGAGGTATATGGCTCCAGCTACACTTGCAGCACCGGCCATGTCGCTCTTCATGCAATCCATTGATCCCGGAGTTGGTTTTAAGCTCAACCCTCCTGTATCGTACACCACACCTTTTCCAACTAAAACAACCGGCTTTTTGTTGCTCGGTTTTTTAGGTTTGTACTCCATGATCGTAAAGGTAGGTGGGTCTATAGAGCCTTTATTTACAGCAAGTAATCCGCCCATTTTTAGGGTTTCAATCTGCGATTTTTCTAACACTTTTACTTTTAAATTGGGAACTACTTCCAACGATTTGATGCGGTTGGCTAAATCCGTAGCATTCAAATGCGATAGAGGCTCGTTCACTAAATCCCGAGTCCAATACAACGCTTGTTGCATTTTGTTTAGGTATTTCAGCGTTTCCTTTTCAATTTTTTCATCCACATAAATTGCGTTTAGAGCATATTTTTTGGTTTCACTTTTGGTGAAGTGATGTATGAATTGATAATTGGTAAGTAAAACACCTTCAATCAGTGGGTTGATATGAGATGTACCAAAAACAAGTAAACTTTTCGTTTCTCGGTCGATCAGGTTTCTGATTTTTGAACCTGCAATTCGAAGTTCTTCATCGCTTTGTTTATCTGAAACATAAAAAACAAAACCTTGATGACTTTTAAGGTAATCGAATTTTAAGTCTTTTTCTTTGCACTTGGTTAATAAATCGTCGAGTATCGGATTTTTTTCTTTTTGAATGGATTTTTCACCCAAGAATACACTGTCGTAACCGTGCCATTCCTTGGAATCTATATGTTGAACTTTAACCATAATTGTATTTTTATACAAAAATAACTTTTTTATCGTACATCCCCCTATTTGGATTCGTTTTTGGGTTTATGTAACTTGAGTTACTTCTTATTAGCCTAAAATTTTCGTACATTTAAAATAAAAAGAATATGAAGAAAAATGTAGGAAACTTAGATAAGTTGGTGCGAATCGTATTGGCAGCCGTTTTAGGAGGATTGTTTTTTGCTAAAATTTTAACGGGTTTTTGGGGCTATGGAGCTTTAATTCTTGCGGCTATTTTTTTATTGACCAGTGTCATTTCTTTTTGTCCGATTTATGCGGTATTCGGCATGAATTCTTGTCCAAAGGATTAAAAATATTTGATTGTTGAACGTTTTGGCTTAAATCTTGTACTTTAGTTCAAAACGTTTCAAATGAAATACCGAATTGATTTACCTTGTGATGAAGATTGGGAGGGAATGAAACCTTCCGAAAAGGGAAGATTTTGCGATAAATGTACCAAAGAAGTTGTCGATTTCTCTAATCAATCGAAAGCCTCGACATTGTTTTATTTACTCGAAAACCAAGGTAAATCGATTTGTGGTCGCTTGCCTCAACAAGAATTAAGTTGGTCTGATCAGGATTGGCCTGCGCTTTTAAATCAAGTACATATCAGTAGTGGTAAGAAGGCCTTTTTGCATATTTCTTTAATCTCTATGTTATTGATGAGCTGTCAGGATAACGAGACTCAAGCAATCCAAACACCCAATCCTCAAAATTCGGAAAGGATCGATAGTACGGTTTCAAAACCTGAGTTGGATACCTTGAATCGAAAGCCAGTAATGGGAAAAGTAGAAAATGGAAAAAAGAAAGTTGTTCCAGTACCCCAAATCGTGGTGGTTGGAGAAATCCGAGCTCCCGAGCCACCTTATTTAGGCGGAATACAAGTGCCTGAACCTCCTACGGTAAATCCTGAAGTTCAATCGGAAGAAATTTTAACGTGGGCTGAAGTGATGCCTGAATTTCCGGGTGGTGTTGAAGCTATGATGGAATTCATTAAAAAGCACCTCGAATATCCTGCGACTGCTAAAGAATTAGGGGTACAAGGAGTAGTTTATTTGCGTTTTGTGGTCAGTAAAGACGGGACGATTTATCAGTTTGAAGTATTGAAAAATACCACAAATGAAAAGGCTTTCGAAGCTGAAGCCATGCGGGTAGTTCGTTTGATGCCCAATTGGATTCCTGGACAAAACAAAGGACAAAACGTATCTGTTTATATGACACTTCCCATCCGTTTTCGATTGGATTAAATTACTGAGTGTGTTGGATGTACATATCGTAAATCATACCATCCGCTAAACCAATTTTTGGCACTCTAATTTCGTTGCAGTTGATTTCCTGCATGATGTAGGTGTAAATATCCATCGCTGGAACAATTACATCCGCTCGATCGGGTTTTAATTGATATTGATCTACGCGTTGATCAAGGGTTAAAGGCGCTAATTCTGCTTTGAATTTTTGTATCGCCGCTAAAGAAATTGGATCTTTTGCACTTGCCCCTAATAATTTGTGTATTTTATTGATGTTTCCACCTGTGCCGAAGACTTGGTGGTGCATGCTCAAATCCACATATTTAGTAATCCAATCGTGGATTTCTGTCCATAAATCGGCTTTCACTTTTTCTTTTAGTAAGCGAATAGTCCCCACGTTGAACGATTTGGAGGCTACTTTCTTACCCTTTTCAAAAACACTTATTTCGGTGCTTCCACCGCCAACATCGATGACTAAAAAAGGAATGCTTTTGTCAAAATCTAACAGAAAAAATGTACTAAAAATTAACTCCGCTTCCTCATCTCCACTGATGATTTCAATCTCAACATCCGTTTCTTTCTGGATTTTTTCGATGACCTTTTTTTTGTTTTTGGCTTCGCGCATTGCAGAGGTAGCCACAGCCCTCAATTGAGTAACTTCAAATATTTCAGAAACTAAACGAAAGGATTCAATCGTTTTACAAAAGTGTTCTAGTTTCTTTTTGGAAATTCGATGGTCTTCAAAAACCTCTTCTCCAAGTCTTAAAGGGACACGGATGTAGGCAATTTTCTTGACAAAGGAATGACCATCTGCTTCACAAACCTGTCCAACTAAAAGACGAGCCGCGTTAGTTCCAATATCGATTGCGCCAAATTTCATCCTTTAAAGATAGCAAAAATCGAATTATTTTTTTCTGAAGAAAATTTTAATAGGAACACCACAGAAATCAAACTCTTCGCGTAAACGATTTTCCAAGAAACGCTTGTAAGAATCTGGAATATACTGTGGTAAATTACAGAAAAAGGCAAACGCCGGTGAGTGGGTTGGTAACTGTTGAACGTATTTGATATGGATGTATTTTCCTTTCATCGCTGGTGGAGGTGTTGCTTGAATGATGTCAAGCATTACTTCGTTTAATTGCGAAGTAGGAATTTTTTTGGTGCGATTTTCATGCACCATCATCGTCGCCTCTAAAGCTTTGTGGATACGCTGTTTAGTGATGGTAGAAGTAAAAATAATCGGAACATCATTGAAGGGTGCCAATTGATTTCTAACCATTTCTTCAAACTTCAACATGGTATTTTGATCCTTGTCGATAAGGTCCCATTTGTTTACCAATACGACAACTCCTTTGGAATTTTTTTCAATGACGTAGTATATGTGTAAATCTTGTTTTTGAATTCCTTCTGCCGCGTCAATCATAAAGATACAAACGTCAGAATTTTCGATGGTTCGAATGGAACGCAAAACGGAATAGTACTCAATGTCTTCATTGACTTTAGCTTTTTTACGAATCCCTGCCGTATCGATCAGCATAAAGTCGAAGCCAAAAGCATTGTAACGCGTATTGATGGAATCTCGTGTTGTACCTGAAATATTGGTTACGATATTTCTTTCCTCTCCAGTCAATGCATTCACTAAGGAGGATTTTCCAACATTCGGACGACCTACAATGGCAATTCGTGGCAACTCATCTTTTTCATTCACCGATTCATCTTCTTTGTTGAAATATTTTACGACTTCATCTAAGATTTCTCCAGTTCCACTTCCATTGGTAGCCGACACATCAAACACATCACCTAACCCAAATTGATAAAATTCAGAGGATAGTCCTACACGGTCTGTATTATCCACTTTATTCGCAACAATTAAAATAGGTTTCTTCGATTTTCTTAAAATTTTAGCCACAGCCTCGTCCCAATCTAAGATTCCTGCCATGACATCCACCATGAAAAGAATGACAGTTGCTTCTTGAATCGCAATTTCTACTTGCTTTCTGATTTCCTCTTCGAAAATATCGTCAGACCCTTTGATGTAACCGCCTGTGTCTACCACAGAAAATTGGTAACCATTCCATTCGCCCTTTCCGTAAAGTCGATCACGGGTAACTCCGCTCACTTCTTTAACGATGGCGTTTCTTGATTCTGTTAAACGATTAAATAAAGTTGATTTTCCAACATTTGGTCGACCAACGATTGCAAGTATATTACTCATAGTTATTGATTTACAGGATTAATACCCGTATTTTTTTAATTTATTTTCAGTAGATCTCCAATCTTTATCGACCTTTACGAAGGTTTCTAAAAAGACTTTTTGATCGATGAATTTTTGAATTTCAAGCCTTGATTCACGCCCGATTCTTTTCAACATTTCACCACCTTTCCCAATGATGATTCCTTTTTGAGAATCGCGCTCAACGATGATTAAAGCACGAATTCTGGTAAGATCCTCTTCTTCCTTGTATTCTTCAATTTCAATTTGACAAGAGTATGGAACTTCTTTTTGACAATGGATGAATATTTTTTCACGAATGATTTCGGAAACGAAAAAGCGCATTGGGCGGTCAGACAATTCTTCTTTATCGTAATAGGCCGGATTTTCAGGAATTAATTCTAAGATACGTTCCCAGATGGCATCAATATTGAATCCATGCAAGGCTGAGATGGGGAAAACTATCGCATTTGGAAGTCTTTCTTGCCAATATTCTAAGCGTTCTTTTACTTTCTCTTGATCCCCTAAATCAATTTTATTGATCAAACAAATAACCGGCACTTTTAACTTTTGGATTTTTTCCAAAGTTTCTTTGTGATTCATTTCATTTTCCTCAACATCCGTGATGAACAATAATACATCGGCATCTTTGAGTGAAGTGTTCACATAATCCATCATGGATTCATGCAACTTGTAGGCTGCATTGACTACACCTGGTGTGTCTGAAAATACGACTTGATAATCCTCGTCATTTACGATTCCTAAAATTCGATGTCTTGTTGTTTGTGCTTTGGAAGTAACAATGGATAGTTTTTCACCGACTAAACGATTCATAAGGGTAGACTTACCCACATTTGGACTTCCAACAATATTAACAAAACCTGATTTATGACCCATAAATTTTTTTTGCAAAGAAACGAAAAAAACGAGGGGTGTGCAAACTTTCGTTAGACATTAAGTTTTATTAACAAGGCTATTATAAAGCAAGGTGTTGGAATTAAATTGAAAATATAGCTACAAAAAAAGCCCTTCGGGAAGAAGGGCTTGACATGTTGAATACCTTTTACAGGCTGTATTGATTTTTTGCAATCGCACTTTGTGCAATGATTTGACGCGCATTCTTCGGGTTGAAAGCATTTGTTTTTGTAAAACGTTTCAATCCCATCAACATCATGGTCAATTCATCGCCTTCAGCAAAAGAATGAAGGGCATCTTTCCCTGCTTTTTGAATGCGATCTGCAGTGTCGTAAAAATACGTTTGGGCAATAGCCATTTCAACTTCACAGGCTGCTTCGCCTCTTTGAGCAATAAGTTTTTGAACTCGAAGCAATACGGATTCAGCTTGGTAAGTCCAAATAGCGATATCTGCGATATTCATTAAAATTTCTTGTTCTTTTGAAAGGGTTTGCATCAACTTTTGTACGGCTGAACCTGCAATCATTAAGATGACTTTTTTGAAGTTTTCTAAGTATTTAGTTTCTTGAGCTAGAGGTCCGTCTTCGGCTCCTCCAAAGTCTGGGATACTCATCAATTCGTTGGCAACTGCCATAGCCGGTCCCATTAAATCTAATTCCCCTTTCATGGCTCTACGAAGGATCATATCAACCGTTAACATGCGATTGATCTCATTCGTTCCTTCAAAAATGCGGTTAATGCGTGAGTCGCGATAAGCGCGTTCAACAGTGGATTCCGCAGAATAACCCATTCCTCCAAATACCTGAACTGCTTCGTCAACGGCATAATCCAAACATTCCGATCCTGCCACTTTCAAAATAGCACATTCTGCCGCAAATTGTTCGATGCCTTTCAGGGTTGCCTTACCTTTATCCATTCCTGTGGAAATCAAGTGTGCTATGGCATCATCTATATTTTGTCCTGCTCGGTATAATGCCGACTCAAGGGTATATGTGCGAATGATTTGTTCCGCAATTTTATAGCGAATTACTCCGTATTTCGAAATAGCTCTTCCAAATTGTTCACGTTCATTCGCGTATTTGATAGTATCTGAAATGGTTGCTTTCGCTCCACCTAAAACACCAGCGCCCAATTTTATTCGTCCGATATTTAAGATATTGATGGCAATTTTAAACCCATTTTCTCTTTCAGAAAGTAAATTTTCAACAGGTACTTTAACTTGGTTGAAAAACACTTGACGTGTAGAGGAACCTTTAATCCCCATTTTTTTCTCTTCCGGATTTAAACTGATTCCTTCCGAGTCTGCTTCGACTAAAAATGCAGAAAGGTTTTTATCATCGTCAATTTTTGCAAAAACAGTAAACAAATTAGCAAATCCACCATTGGTAATCCACATTTTTTGACCGTTGAGGATGTAGTGCTTTCCATCTTCTGTTAAAACTGCCTTGGTTTTACCTGAGTTAGCATCTGATCCAGAACCCGGCTCCGTAAGACAATAGGCTGCTTTCCATTCACCAGTAGCTAATTTTGGAATGTATTTTTGTTTCTGTGCTTCCGTTCCATAATAAAGAAGGGGTAAAGTACCAATTCCGGTGTGTGCACCATAAGCCACCGAGAAGGAATAACCTTTCCCTAAATGCTCTGTTGCCAACAAGGAGGTTTTGAAATCTAAACCAAGTCCACCCAAATCTTCAGGAACGGTAATCCCCAAGAGTCCAAGCTCACCTGCTTTGTCTACCAAACTAGGCATCAAGCCTTCTTCCATTTTATCAATACGATCTAGGTTGGGAACAATTTCTTGGTCAATAAAATCATCGCACATTTGTGCAATCATCTTTTGTTCTTCTTCCCATTCTTCCGGTATAAAAATTTCTTCAGGAGCTGTTTGACGAATGATGAACTCACCGCCTTTAATAGGGTTTTTTGTGGTACTTTCCATTTATTTGGTGTTTTTAATAGAATTCAAAAATGTGATTTCACTAATTTAATGAAAAAAATCAATTGAAAAGCGAATCCAATTAAAAAAAATCGACCGAATAAAATTATTTCGAAATGGCTATTTTTAACTTTTTACCTTTGACTTTCACGTCTCGAATGGAGCTTAAAATCGACCTGCTTTTTTCTCTCGGAATAGCCACATAAGTAGCAAAATCCATGGTGGTGATCAAGCCAATTTCGTGTTTTTCTAATCCGGCTTGTTTGCCCAAGAAACCAACGATGTCCACTTTGTTTATTTTATCTTTTTTACCGCCACTAAAATAAAGGGTAACCCAAGGACTCAAAGTAGGGAAGTAGGTGCCTTGGATGGTGTACGATTTATTGGGTAATTCCAAGTATTCAGGCGTCTCTTCATCCTGATTAATCATTAAATAAGATTTTCCATCGCTTTTCATTCGAGCCGTTCTACCATTTCGATGAATGAATGCTTCTAAATTGTGCGGATATTGAAAATGGACGACGTGCTGAATTTCAGGGATATCCAAACCTCGAGAACCTAAATCAGTACAAACCAAGGTGTGAAAACTGCCATTCCTGAATTTCATTAATGCCCTTTCTCTTTCTTCCTGTTCCATGCCCCCATGATAGCTCACAGCCTCATAACCTTTGGAAGCTAGAAATTCCGTTATTGATGTTGTCGCTTCTCGGTAATTGCAAAAAACAATCGTTAGCGCTCCTTCAAACGAACAAAGTGCTTGGTATAAATTCTCAAATTTATTGGAATTGTTGACCGGGATTTTTAAGAATTCAATGTTTGGGTCTTCAGATTGATTTAAATAATTGATCACGCATGGTGCATCGAAGCGAATAAATCTTGGAAAATCTTTATGCTCAGTAGCTGAAATTAACCACGTTTTTTGAAGATTTTTTAAATGTTCGTGAATGAATCGCATTTGATCTTCAAAACCAAACTCTAAACATTTATCGTATTCGTCGACAATAAAATGACTGACTTCATTCAATTCCAAATGACCACGGTCTAAATGATCGCAAATTCTTCCTGGAGTACCAATGATTACAGCGGGTTGCTCTACTAGACTATTTTGCTCCACACGCATCGAGTGTCCACCGTAACAAACAGTAACTTTAAAACTGGACTTTATGGCTTTGAAGACTTGTTCAATTTGTAACGCTAATTCCCTGCTAGGCACCACAATGAGTGCTTGTGTTTTTTTGATGTTTTCTAATTGGGCAATTAACGGCAATAGAAAAGCAAGTGTTTTTCCAGATCCCGTTTTGGAAAGTACCAACAGGTTTGGATGAAGGTTCGATTTTTCTAAAGTTTCTGTTTGCAGTTCATTCAGGGATTCAAAGCCTAAATTCCTCAAAGCAGACTTTACAAATTCATCGGTATTTTTCATGGGGTAAAGATAACGCAAAGAAATTAGACCCACTAAAGTTTCTCCAATAAAAAAGGCATCGCTAACGACGCCTTTTTATAACCTAACCTACTACTACTTATGAAAACTAAAACTATTTATTTCTATAAGGATAACGCAGATCATTTTTCATTATTGCAGCTTATTTTGCTTTTAACATATTTTAATAGTTCGGTAGATGGACCATGAACAAAATATTGGGAGATAATTTGTTTTCAATGCAATAATGTTTATTTTCGTAGCCTATGAATTCTTCAAGCGATAAATACAGTAAAAAAGGCCTGCAAACAAGCTATGTATCCACGGTGATAGGGATATCTTTAGTGCTGTTTATGATTGGATTGGTGATAGGTGGTTTTTTCGCATTAGAGAATTTGCAAAACCAAGCTAAAGAGAGTGTTCAAGGAGATTTGTTCTTCAAAGCAGAGCAAAGTGAGTACGATATCAAACAAATCGAACAGGTGTTGAAAACTTGGTCGGAATTTAAAGAAGTTCAATTCATTTCGCCTGAACGTGCGGTGGATGAATTTTCAGGAGGAGATCGAGATTCCAAAGAGATTCTCGCCATTTTTGAAGGAGAAAATCCATTGCCTGCAACCATTTTATTTCGTCCTAAATCAAACTATGCTTCCCTGGAAGGAATGGAAGAAATAAAAGCAAAGATTTTAAAGGCTTTTCCCAATGAAATCGATGAGGTGAATTACGATAAATCAGCGGTAGATTCGGTGAATCTTGGATTCAAACAATTCGTCTTTTTGTTTTTAGCTATTGCTTCGCTGTTAATTGTTGTCGCTGTTGCCATGATCAACAATACCATCCGCATGGCGTTGTACGCAAAACGATTTACCATTAAAACCATGCAATTGGTGGGGGCTACCTCTTTTTATATTCGCAAACCTTTTCTTTGGCAATCAGTGGTGCAAGGATTAATCTCCGCAGTTATTGGTTTTAGTTTGGTCATGACCTTGTTGTTTGCATTAAATAATCTATTGAATTCGTTTGAAGTCACTTTTGATCTCTTTATTTTTGTGTTTTTATTAGCAGCACTGATCTTCATTGGAATTTTCATTTCATTGGTTTCTACGTGGTTCGCGTTAAATAAATACCTTAAAATGAAATTAGACGATTTATATTAAAAAGCATGGAAAAATTAAAGCATTTTGGTTTTAAACCAGAAAATTACAAATGGTTATTGATTGGTTTAGCAATCAACATCGTAGGATTCATTTTAATGATTGGAGGAGCGGCGCAAAATCCAAATGAGTTCAATGAATCTGAATTATTCGGCACCACTCGAATTACCATTGCACCGATGTTCATCGTAGCCGGTTACGTAGTGATTATTTATGCCATCATGCGTAAACCTAAATCTAACGACATCCAAAAATAATGGATTTATTTCAAGTTATTATCCTTGCGCTCATTGAGGGCCTAACGGAGTTTTTACCTGTTTCCTCTACGGCACACATGATTTTTGCCAGTTCCTATTTTGGCATTGAGGGAGATGGATTTGTAAAAATGTTTCAAGTCTCTATTCAGTTCGGTGCTATTTTAGCGGTAGTTGCTCTATACTGGAAAAAATTCTTCGATTTCAAATCGTATCAATTTTATGTAAAGCTTGCCTTTGCGGTTTTACCTGCTTTGATTCTAGGGAAATTGTTCGATGAAAAAATCGAATCAGTACTAGAAAAACCCATTCCAATTGCGATTACTTTAGTGTTAGGTGGGGTGGTTTTAATCTTTATTGATCGATTTTTTAAAAATCCAAAAATTAAGGTTGAAGAAAATATCTCCATCAAACAAGCAGTGATTATCGGTTTTTGGCAATGTTTGGCTATGATGCCAGGTACGAGTCGCTCTGCTGCTTCCATTATCGGCGGCATGCAACAAGGTTTAACCCGAAAATTGGCAGCTGAATTCAGTTTCTTTTTAGCTGTTCCGACCATGTTAGCAGTGACCATGTATTCCTTGGTATTAAAAGACTGGGATTATCAGCAACAAGAGATGAAAGGTTATGAAATGATTATGGATTCTTCTTCGAATATTCAATGGTTTTTGTTAGGGAATGTGATTGCTTTCATCGTTGCGCTATTGGCGATTAAACTCTTTATTGGAGTCATTGAAAAATATGGATTTAAAGTGTGGGGTTACTACCGTATTATTGTTGGTTTGTGCTTGTTGTACTTTTTTATCTAAGTCATGGATTATAAAGAAGGGGTAACGATATTGGTGGACAAACCGCTTGGTTGGACATCTTTCGATGTAGTGAATAAGCTCAGATGGAATCTTAAGCAACGATTGGGGGTTAAAAACATCAAGGTAGGTCACGCGGGAACACTCGATCCGTTAGCAACCGGTTTATTGGTGATCTGCATTGGAAAACACACTAAATTAATTGATGGATTAATCATTGGCGATAAAACCTATACGGGTAAAATTTTACTAGGCAAAACAACTCCTTCCTATGATTTAGAAACTGAATTTAACGCCACGTTTCCCGTTGATCACATTACCGATCAATTGATTCAAGAGGTCTGTGCTTCGTTTATAGGTGTTCAAGTACAATTTCCGCCAATCTTTTCTGCCAAGCAAATTGATGGAAAGCGCGCCTATGATCTAGCCCGAGCAGGGAAGGAAGTGGTGATGAAGTCGAATACCATTGAGGTGAAATCGTTTCAAGTGGAGCGTATCAGTCCGGAAGAAATTACCTTTGAGATTGTTGCCTCTAAAGGGACATACATTCGCAGTATTGCACATGATTTCGGAAAAAAATTAGATAGTGGCGCTACCCTTGTCGAATTGCGAAGAACGGGCTCCGGCGATTTCTCCATAAAAGACGCAAAATCTGTCGATGAATGGATTCAAATCATTCGCGAAGAAAATTAGAATTTTACTGCTTGTTTTTAAAGTAAATATTACTGAAATGAATTTTTTAAGTACGGTAATTTTTTGTAACTTTGCAGACTTTTTTACTTTATTGTCCAACATAAACAATTTATGAACAAAATGAAACTGTCGGAATTTAGCTTTGATTTACCTGAAGAACTGATTGCGGAATACCCAAGTGATAATCGTGATGAAGCCAAATTGATGGTTTTACACAGAGATTCAGGTCTTATAGAACACAAATTGTTTAAAGATATCGTGAATTATTTTTCTGAAGGTGATGTGATGATTATGAACAACACCAAAGTTTTCCCTGCAAGAATGTATGGAAACAAGGAAAAAACCGGCGCAAAAATTGAAGTGTTTTTGTTGCGTGAATTGAATCGTGAAAGCCTTTTGTGGGATGTTTTAGTTGATCCAGCACGTAAAATTCGTATCGGAAATAAATTGTACTTTGGCGAAGATGATTCTTTGGTCGCAGAGGTTATTGATAACACGACGTCAAGAGGAAGAACCTTGCGTTTTTTATTCGATGGACCTTACGAAGAGTTCAAAGCAAAAATTACAGAATTAGGAGAAACTCCACTTCCAAAATACATCAAACGCGAAGTTGAACCTCAAGATGAGGATCGTTACCAAACGATTTTCGCTAAAGAAGAAGGTGCCGTTGCTGCGCCAACTGCTGGATTGCATTTTTCTCGTGAGTTAATGAAACGCTTGGAGTTAAAAGGAATTGAATTCGCAGAAGTGACTTTGCATGTTGGTTTGGGAACTTTCCGTCCGGTTGAGGTGGAAGATTTAACCAAGCACAAAATGGATTCTGAACAAATTAGAATCACAGAAAAAGCGGCAAACATTGTCAATCGTGCAAAAGCAAATAAAAAACGGGTTTGTGCCATTGGAACGACATCGATGAGAACTATCGAAACCTCTGTTTCTACAGATGGTACCCTAAAACCATACGATGGGTGGACCAATAAATTCATCTACCCTCCATACGATTTTAGCATTGCCAACTGTATGGTAACTAATTTTCACACCCCGCTATCCACCTTATTGATGATGATTTCAGCATTTTGCGGTCATGATTTAATGATGGAGGCTTACAAACAAGCTATTGAGCAGAAATATCGTTTTTACTCCTACGGAGATGCGATGTTGATTATCTAATATTTAGAGGGAGTTTGACTCCCTTTTTTCTTTTTAAAACAAGTTACACATGTCAAAGGTTATTACATTAAACGATTTTATCATTAAAAATCAAGCCGATTTCGAAATGGCTACAGGTGAATTTTCACGCTTGTTGGGTGATATTTCGGTCGCTTCTAAAATCGTTAGTAGGGATGTTAGAAAAGCAGGATTGGTGGATCATATTTTAGGCGCACAAGGTGAAGTGAATGTGCAAGGAGAAGACCAACAAAAACTGGATGTAGTAGCTGATGAGCAATTTATAGCCGCATTTAAAAATGGAGGTGAAGTTTGCGGGATTGGATCTGAAGAGAATGAATCTTTTGTCGCTTTTGAAGATGAAACCTCCAAAAATGCTTCGTATGTGGTATTGTTCGATCCTTTGGATGGTTCATCCAACATTGATGTGAATGTATCCATTGGTACCATTTTTTCAATCTATAAAAGAGTTTCACCCAAAGGAACTAAGGCGGTTTTAGAAGATTTCTTGCAACCGGGTACTGCACAAATCGCTGCAGGTTACGTGTTGTATGGTTCTTCAACGATGTTGGTGTATTCTACCGGAAACGGTGTCAATGGTTTTACACTCGACCCTTCTATTGGTGAGTTTTGTTTATCCCATCCTAACATGAAAATGCCTGAAAAAGGTAGGTTATATTCCATGAATGAGGGTAACATTCACATTTGTGAACCGGGTATCAAAAAATATATTGCTTATTGCCAAAGCTCAGAGAATGATTATGGTTCCCCATATTCAGGAAGATATATTGGTTCTTTAGTAGCTGATTTTCATCGCAATATGATCAAAGGAGGAATTTATATTTATCCGAATACGGAAAATGCACCGAAAGGTCGATTACGCCTCTTGTACGAGTGCAACCCTTTGGCCTTCATTGCCGAACAAGCCGGTGGTTTAGCTACTACAGGTCGTCAACGTATTTTGGAAATCAAACCTACAGAATTGCATGAACGTGCTTCTTTATTTATCGGATCTAAATCCATGGTTGAAAAAGCCATGAGTTACCTCGATTAATGCATGGAGTTAAATGAATTAAAGCAAAAGTTTGCCCAATCTAAACTAGTTGATGAGACTGCTGCTGCATTAACGCAAAAAGCGACTGTTGTTCATTGGAATGGTTTGGTGGGTTCTTCTCGAGCTTTGTATGCTTCTCAAGTTGGCGCCCAAATTCCAGGACATCACCTTTTCATCTTGTCCGATAAGGAAGAAGCGGCCTATTTTTTAAATGACTTAGAGGAATTATTTCCCGAAGATAAAAGGGTATTGTTTTATCCGGCTTCGTATAAAGTTCCTTATCAATTGGAGGATACGGACAATGCGAATGTAGTGGCACGAGCTGAGGTACTTGAACGCATCAATCAAGGTGTAAAAGCATGGGTAATCACTTATCCTGAGGCACTTTTTGAAAAAATACCTACCCAGAAACGCTTAAAAGAAAATACCTTTCGCATAGAGGTGGGTAAAACCTATTCGATTGATTTCATCAATGAATTATTATTGGAATACCACTTCGATCGGGTTGATTTTGTGTACGAACCGGGTCAATTTTCAATCCGAGGGGGAATTATCGATGTCTTTTCCTTTTCTAATGATTTTCCATTTCGAATAGAATTTTTTGGCGATGAGGTTGAAACGATTCGTACCTTCGATGCCAGTAGTCAATTATCCATTCAAAATCACCATCATTTCTCCGTCTTACCGAATATTCAAAAAGGACATCTTCTTGAGCAAGTGAGCGGATTTTTGGAATTTTTAGGATCAGAGGTGACGATTTGGGGAAGTGATTTCGATGGGATTAAAGTCCGCTTGGACAAGGAATACGCTAAAGCGGTGCAAATCCATAGTCAATTGAACGCCGATTTAAACCCAACCTTACCTTCCGATTTATACCTGCATCCATCCGAATGGGAGGAACAAGTAATACACCATGCTCGCATCGAATGGGGACCTGTTTATCATTACCCGAAGCAACACAGCTTTGCTTTTCAAATGGAACCTCAGCCGAGTTTCAATAAGAATTTTGATCTTTTAGAACAGGATATAGCTGCTCGAAAAAAGGCAGGTTACGAATGTTTGATTTTTTCAAATCAGCCCAAGCAAATTGAGCGATTGTATCAAATATTTGAAGATTTAGGTCACCAAGTAACCTTCATTTCTATGCCGATCGCCTTGCATGAAGGATTTATTGCACACGATCAAAAAATCGCTTGTTATACGGATCACCAATTGTTTGAACGCTATCATCGCTTTAAATTGAAGGAGGGCTTCCGTCAAGCGAAGCAAGCGTTGACATTAAAAGAATTGTATAATCTTCAAAAAGGAGATTATGTGACCCATATCGATCACGGTGTAGGTCAGTTCTCTGGATTACAAACGATTGATGTTAACGGAAAGCCCCAAGAGGCCATTCGATTAGTGTACAAAGATGGCGATGTATTGTATGTTGGAATTCACTCCTTACATCGCATATCTAAGTTTACAGGAAAAGACGGCTCTGTTCCAAAAATGAACAAGTTAGGCACGCAAGCATGGTCTACCTTAAAAAATAAAACCAAGAAGAAAATCAAAGAGTTGGCCTTTGATTTAATTCAATTGTACGCGAAAAGAAAGAGTCAGCCTGGCTTCTCTTTTAGTCCTGATACGTATTTACAGAATGAATTAGAAGCGTCATTCATGTACGAAGACACTCCCGATCAATTAAAAGCAACACAAGCATTTAAAGGAGATATGGAGGCAGCCACACCAATGGATCGATTGATTTGTGGTGATGTGGGTTTTGGAAAAACCGAGGTGGCCATTCGCGCCGCATTTAAAGCAGTCAATGATTCAAAACAAGTTGCCGTTTTAGTCCCTACTACGATTCTTTCGATGCAGCATTTTAGAAGTTTTAAAGAGCGATTGAAAGATTTTCCATGTACAGTTGACTATATCAATCGATTTAAATCGGCCAAAGAAACTACGGAAACCTTAAAGAAATTGAAGGAAGGTCGGATCGATATTTTGATTGGTACGCATGCCATTGTTTCAGACCGCGTAAAATTTAAAGATCTCGGGTTGATGATCATTGACGAAGAGCAGAAATTTGGGGTGTCGATCAAAGATAAGTTAAAAACTTTGCGGGCGACCATCGATACGCTAACCCTTACGGCTACACCGATTCCAAGAACTCTACAGTTTTCGTTAATGGGTGCGAGGGATTTAAGTATTATTTCAACTCCTCCTCCGAACCGTCAGCCGGTTTTAACCGAAATTGTACCATTCAGTGAAGAGGCGATTCGAGATGCCATCGCTTATGAAGTAAGTCGAGGTGGACAAGTCTTTTTTGTCCATAATAAATTAGCCAATATCAAAGAAATTTCTGGAATGATTCAACGCTTATGTCCAGGAGTACGCGTGGGTATTGGTCACGGACAAATGGATGGTAAACAACTCGAAAAAATCATGATGGATTTCATCAACCATGAGTACGATGTTTTGTTAGCTACCACCATCATTGAATCCGGAATTGATATTTCGAACGCCAATACGATGATCATTAATGACGCTCAGAACTTTGGGTTGAGCGATTTGCATCAATTACGCGGAAGGGTAGGTCGAAGCAATAAAAAAGGATTTTGTTACTTGGTAACTCCAACCTTTAGTGGATTAACTTCAGAAGCACGTAAGCGACTAGAAGCATTAGTGCAATTTTCAGATTTGGGCAGTGGCTTTAACATTGCCATGAAAGATTTGGACATTCGCGGAGCAGGGAATATGCTCGGTGGTGAGCAAAGTGGATTTATATCCGAAATCGGCTTTGAGATGTATCAAAAAATTCTCAATGAAGCCATTGATGAATTGAAGGAAAATGAGTTTAAATCCTTGTACGAAGAACGCAATACGGATCAATTCCATCAATTTGTCAAAGATTGTATTTTTGAAACGGATTTAGAAGTGCGCATCCCTGATGATTATGTCAACAATGTGGCCGAGCGATTAGCCTTGTACCAAGAGATGGATAATTTGAAAACGGAAGAGGAATTGACGCAGTTTATTGTGCGTTTAGAGGATCGTTTTGGTCCAATACCTAGAGAAGTTCACGAATTGATACACTCGTTCAAGTTGCGTTGGTTAGCTCAAGAATTAGGGATCGAACGATTGGTAATCAAATCCAACAAATTGGTAGGCTATTTTATTGCAAATCCTCAATCGCCATTTTATGAATCGCCTTTGTTTCAAACGGTATTAAAAAACATAGTTCAATTTCCAAAGATTAAATTAGCCGAACAAAATGATCGTTTGCGTATGGTGATTGATGGGGTTACGTTGATTAAACAAGCAAAAGAAATTTTTGAAGAATTGAAAAAATCTTAATTTTTTTGGTTATCTTTCTATTATGAAAACTATATACCTATTCGCTGCGTTATTCCTATTTGCTTCTTGTGGAGCCTTCAGCCCGTTTTATGATGGTCATCTGATCCATGTTAAAAGTAAACCAGTCAAGAAAACTTCAACCGCACTGCAACCAAGTGAAGAAAAGGAAGAAGTACCTCAAGAAGTGGCTCATGCTCCTGCTGAAAAAATCGAATTGGTTCAAGCCGACACCGTTTCAGTAGAATCGTTAATTGACCAAAAGGAAGAAGTAAAAGTGGAACATACACAAAGGGCAAGTTCCATTTCGAAAGCTATTCAAGCGGAAGAAGATCCTGAGGACGAAGAAAAATTGAGGATAGCGAAAAAAGCGGAACGATACGCTCGAAAAGCAGTGATTTTTGGGGGATTATCCTATATCCCATTGGTTGGTTGGGTTTTTATGATCTTGGGTTGGATTTTCCTATTTATTTCTGCTTCCTACCGCTACATTACTCCTGGAGGAAAGAAGCGAATGGTTGCCGCAATTATTTTGTTAAGTATAAATACAGCCCTTGTCATAGCCATCACGATATTGATGCTCATCTTGTTTGTTCTGTAGCCATTATTTAAAGCCAAATTAGTCGGGATCAGTGATGACGACTTTCACGCGTCCAACTTGCCGATCTTCCAATTCTACCTTGATTCCATGAGGATGAAAAGCAGCGTTGGTCAGGATACGTTTAACAAATCCATGGGTAAGTTCACCTGAAGATTGGTCTTTTTTTAACACAATCTCCACTTCAGTGCCAATTTGAATGTTTTTGCGATGTTGTCCAGCTGTCATTTTTGTTATTTTAGTCGAAGATAAAAAATTAAACCGATGAGTCGAAAATTGATTGTTTATATTTCCATGAGTTTAGATGGTTATTTAGCCACGAAGGAAGATGATTTGTCTTGGTTATCGATGGTTGAAGATGGGGAAGAGGATTATGGTTATCAAGCATTCAATGAAACGGTAGACACCTACATAGTTGGACGAAGAACATATGACATCGTTCGCCAGTTATCGGGTGGTGTATTTCCGCCAGCACAACGACATACTTGTTATGTAATTACGAGTCAAGAGCAAGCCCCAATGGAACAGGTTCATTTTTATCAGCAGGATCCCACCTTGTTGGTCGCTCAATTAAAGCAAGAACCGGGAAAAAACATCTATTGTGATGGTGGAGCGCAATTGTTGCAAACCTTTCTAAAAGCAGATTTGATAGATGAGTTCATCATTTCGGTGATTCCTATTTTATTAGGAGCAGGTAAACGCTTATTCCTCGGGGATCATCATAACTTTCCTTTAAAGCTCGTATCTAGTAAAGCATACCCAAAAGGATTGGTGCAGTTACATTATCGTCGTTAGCACAATTGGAAATCACGTATTTTTAGGTACTGTTTTTCGTGTAAATTTGACCTAATTTCAAAAAGATATTTGGAGTTGTCTGAAAAAAAAATACATTTATAACAAAATTCAATCATGCAAAATTTACCCTTATCAAAACGAAAATTCGATTACTTTTTCATTATTTTCTTTTCTTTATTTTTCATCACGAGTATGATCAGTGACATGATGCCCACGGTGTTTGGATCATTGGAATCAAACTTAGACAACCCATTGATGAAAGCCAATTATGATTATGCAATAGGTTGCGATCCACTTTTTTTAAATCCTCCAGTTTGGATGCGTTTTGTTACGGGTTTATCTGCCTTTGTGTATGGTCCCTTTTATTTGGTGCTGGTTTATGCATTCATTAAGGGCAAGAATTGGATTCAATTACCTGCAGTGATGTATGGCACAGCGATTAGTGTCATCACGGGTGTGATTGTTTTTGGGGTTGAGTTTTTTGGTGAGCCTGAGTGGCAATGTCAGAATTTGGGTCGATTTTTACCCTTAAATCTTCCTTATGTTCTTATTCCCATCTTGTTAATCATCCGTATGCGACGAGAAAAACCTTTTCAACGCAGATTTTAGAAAGTAATTCGCTTAAAGTCTACACAAAAAAAAAAGCCTCACATTTCTGTAAGGCTTTGATTTTTATAGTGGTCCCACCTGGGCTCGAACCAGGGACCACCTGATTATGAGTCAGGTGCTCTAACCAACTGAGCTATAGGACCGATACGGTTTAAGAATAATTCAATCTGGAAGCGATTTGCATAAACCTAAACCATAATAGGGTGCAAAGATAGCAAGTAATGTGAAAAATGCAAATGTACGTTGTAAATTTTAAGGAATTTAAACCCAAACTTTTGCGCCTTCAGAACAATTTTTACAAATGTCGATTTGGTTGCGATGATGCAAAACAGCTTGCCTGAAATTTTGGTAACTTGCATCGTTCCAAATGCGTTCAAATGAGGTGTGCTGCAAATCACCGAGGATGTGTTGGGCATCTTTATCAAAGCAACAAGGAACTACTTTTCCATCCCATGTAAAAACCGATCCAGACCACATTCTCCAACAGTAATTTCCTGTTTTGTATTTTAGGCGATACGTGCCATCGGCTTGCCTTTGATAGCGCGCATATTTTTGATTTTCGGGCATTAATGGATGTCCGTGTTGATAATCATACAACTGAGCCGATTTAATGCGAACCTCATCGACCCCCATCGTTTTACCTAACTGAAATATGGCTGGAATTTCATGTTCGTTCGGCTTCACTGCTAAGCATTGAAAAATCAAATGAGGAGTAGCGGATTGTAATTGCTTTTTGGCTTCAATGAGGTGTTTTGTGCCTGCAATTACCTTTTCGAGTTTGCCGTGAACGCGGTAATTTTCATAGGTGGCTTGAGTTAGGCCATCAATGGAAATGATCAATCGATCTAAGCCACTTTCTACAATTTCAATGGCTTTTTTTTCATCAATAAAGTGCGCATTGGTCGAGGTAGCTGTGTAAATGCGATGTTTTTTTGCCGCTTTAATCAACGTTAAAAACTGAGGGTGTAAAAAGGGTTCACCTTGGAAATAGTAATTAATGTAGAAAACAGATTTAGAAACTTGCGCTAACATGTTTTCGTGAAACTCCAAATCGAGTTTTCCAATCGGACGAGTAAATTGTTTTAATCCACTTGGACATTCCGGACAACCCAAATTGCAGGCGGTGGTAGGTTCAATACTCAAGGAAAAAGGCGCTCCCCAATGTATGTTTTTCTTGGTCCATTTGGACAAGTAATACGAAAGGCGCAATAACATGAGGTTGACCATTCGTCCGCCATTTAACTTCCTTAAAATGTTTATCTTGTCGCGCATCACAACGAAAGTACAAACTTCTGCTAAATAATTTTAATTTCGTATGGAAAATAGATGTCCAATTGAAGATTTGCAACCTCCTGTCAACAGGGAAAACGTAGCAACAATTGAAGCATGAGTATTTTACCTGAATTTTAATTTTATGAAATATACGTTTACCTTTCCGACGCTAATCGTCCTTTTTTTCTTAGGGTTTTCTGCATACGGTCAGCGCAAATTATTTGTTCAAGACGGAACCTACAAAAATGCAATTCCTTTTGTTAAAATTTATCCCTCAGATGGACAACCCTTTTTAAGTGATATCGATGGTGCTTTTGAAATTTCAAATAGCGCATCTTTTACCATTAAAAGTGCGGGTTATGCTGATAGTACATTTAGTCTTGCCAATTTGATTTCCGATACCTTGTTTTTGTTCGCCAAGATTCAAACCATTCAAGAAGTAAAAGCTGTGGCAGGCGAAAATCCAGCCCATCGTATCGTAGAGCTAGCCATCCAAAACCGTAAAAAAAATAATCCCGTAGAAAATGATGCTTTTACCTACGATAGTTACAGTAAATTCGTTTTTGAGCCCAACCCTGAGGCGATGGAAAAAATTCCAACAGATACGCAAGATAGCAACTTGATGAACATTAAACAATTTTTCGGAGAGCAATATTTATTTCTACTGGAAAGTGCTTCTACACGGACGTTTATTCCACCAGCGAAAGATCATGAAGAGATTACGGCGTATAAAGTTTCAGGATTTAAGGATCCATTGTTTTCGACCTTTGCTCAAAATATTCAATCCTTTTCCTTCTATGAAAATCAGTTTAACTTATTGGGAAAAACGTATATCAATCCCATTGCATTTGGAGGGACGAGAAGGTATTTGTTCATTTTAGAAGATACGACCATTGTTAATCAAGATACCACGTTTACCATTTTTTATCGTCCTAGAAAAGGAAAGAACTTTGAAGGAATGACAGGACGATTGTACATCAATACCAATGGTTATGCCTTGGAAAAAGTGACTGCTTCTCCTTATGAAGATACGGTGGGTTTAGGAATTCAAATCATTCAACAGTACCAGTTTGTCGATGGTAAGCGATGGTTTCCCTCTAAATTGAGTACGGAAATCAATTTTAAAAACCTGAATTTAAGTTCTAAAATCGACAATTTTTACATCCAAGGAAAGGGGAATACTTATATTAAAAATGTTCAAATTAATCCGGAAAAACTGCCTAAATTAAAGTTTGACAATGTAGCTGTTGTTACCAAAGAAAATGCGGGTGAGGTGGATTCCACGCAATGGGAACAATGGCGCGAATATAAAATGACACGGAAAGAAGAACGCACCTATCAAGTCATTGATAGTATTTCTGAAGAAAACCATTTAGAGCGTAGGTTGGAGTTGTTGAGTGCATTATTGGATGGGAAACTACCGATGGGTTATGTGAATTTAGATTTGTTACGCGTTTTGGATTACAATTTATACGAAGGATTTCGCCTTGGAGCAGGGTTAGAAACTTCTAAAAAATTGATGCGCAATATTTTTCTAGGAGGTTATTTTGCCTATGGAATCAAAGATCAAGCATGGAAATATGGAGGTCACGCCAAGTTTCATTTATACCGAAAACGCGAATTAACCCTACAATTGAAATACCAGCAAGATTTATTAGAGCGAGGAAGTGTGCTGTTTGAACCCGATCGTTTTTCGGTCAATAATGTGGCTTATTTGACAAAGTTATACCGATTGAATTTTGAACAACAACGGTTGGCTGAAATCACCCTTGGATATAATATCAAATCCAATATTCGGTTGGTTGGAAGCGCAAATTATCAACGCTTGTGGTACACCCAAGATTATCGTTATACGCCAAATGGGGTGGATACCAATTTTATTCCTCAGTCTGACAATGACTTTTTTGAAACTTCGTTGGAATTGAAGTGGAATATTCGCGAAAAAGTAATGCTGCTGGGGGATAAACGAATTTCTAAAGGAACAAAATTCCCGAGAATTACCTTGAAAGCAACCCAAGGGATTAAAGGGGTGTTTGAATCTGATTATGCCTATTTACGATTAAACGCTCAAATAGCACAGACCTTTCAAATTCGAGGAGCAGGAAAATTGGATTTGTTACTGTCGGGTGGAAAAACCATCGGCGATATTCCTTTAGTGATGCAACAATTAACCGTTGGAACCGGACGCGATTGGACTTTAGATTGTGCGAACACTTTCCAAACGGCTTTACCTTCCGAATTTTACCATCAAGAACAAGCTTCACTCTTTATGCGCATGCATTTTAATGCGTTTAAAACGAAAGCGAAATGGAATGAACCTCAAATTGCTCTGCAGCACGGTATCGGTTATGGTAACATGTCAAATCGAATAGTGCATAATGTAGCCTTTAAATCCATGGATAAAGGTTTATTTGAAGGGGGTGTTGTGGTGAACAATTTATTGACTTCAGGATTTGTTGGTGTTGGTGTTGGCGTCTTCTATCGTTATGGGTATTATGCTTCCGTTAATGAAGTGAATAATTTTGTACCAAAGGTGTCGATGACCATTCAGATCGATTAACTTAAAGTTCTGTAATAAAAAAAGCTAGGGAAATCCTAGCTTTTTTTTATTTATTCGTCATCATCATCGTCATCGTCGTCATCGTCGACTTTGTCGTAATCATCGTCATCATCATCGTCTGCTTCCAGATCGTCGTCTTTCACATCTACTTTTTCTAAATCGTCTTCGAAATCGTCGTCGTCGTCATCGTCATCCAATACAGGTTTAACTGCTTTTTTGTTGATTTTCACCAAGTAAATAATTTCATCGGTATCCCAAACAAAAGCATCCAATACTTCTCCAGTTGGTGTTTTAATCGTCGTTAAATGATTCGCGTACCCGTCTGGAAAGTCAATCAGAATTTGTTTTTTTTGCTCAATAGTAAGCTTTTCGTAACTAATGATGGATCTTTTTTTAATCATCGTAGAAATTTTAAAGAATAATATTGTTTATTCGACGTATTGGAATAATTACGTTTTGTTTTAAAACAACGGATTTATCAGTTAACCCCCAAATTGTGGTATGTACCATTTTTTTTCCCTGATCATCTTCAAAATAAATTTTCACTTTATGATGCTCCAAGTTTCCTAGAGCAATCGCTCTACTTAACTCTGTAATCAAATGATCCTTTTCTTTCTCCTTCTTTAGCACTTCTTCTTGCGGAAACACTAAGTTTGCTACCTCTTCTTTCTCTATTAGAGTGTACTCGTTTAACATAACTGATTTGATTTATTGGCAAAAATAAATGAATTGTTTAATCTAGGTCAAATTATGTAAAAAAATATTCAAAAAAAAATTATTTTATTTTGCTGGATAAATTATTTTTCAATCCACTCCATTCCACCAAATGTAGTTTAACAATACCTACTGGTATTTTTGCTTTAACGAGTATCGGAATTTTATTGGCGTCTTTAGTGATCCAAAAATTAACGTCATCTTCACTTTTGAAATAGCGTCCAGTTTGCACCACAGGGACAAATTTATAACAATTAAATTTTCCTTTACGAATATGGACGACCTCTTCTCCGGTGTATTTGATCTTGAGGGTGTAAATTTCGTCGTCCATAAAACACTTGAATTCAAAAATTTTACCCGGCTTCATGTCCTTGAAATCTAAGGTGCGCGCATAGTAAAAGGATGAAATCATATCCTGAATACCCATGGGGGCCTTAAATTCTTTCCCCTTGCCATTGTTGACGATGGATTTATGGTGCAAAAAGGTGTAATCTTGATTTAATTTATATTTTCCCTCTTCCACTCTTCTGACGAAAAACCATGGGAACATACTTTTTTTATCCAAATAGGTTTCATACACATCATTCACTTTGAAAAACGAATTGAATCCGCCAAGCGTTTTACCTGTACCAACCGCATGGATCAATTCACGATTATTTCCTTTTTTGTTGGTCGATTTTACTTCTAGCACAGCTTCTCCAGCATCCATAAAACCATACGTAACACGATACCTTAGTTTTTCACCCACTTGAAAGGAAGCATTGGTCACACTAGGATAATTCACCTCTTCACTTTTTGTCAATGAAAAAAGTAAAAAAGGCAGGGTCAAATAGAGCACATAATTTTTCATAACTTTCAATTTCAGAAAGAAATTACAAATAATATGCCAATAAATCAATCTTTTTTTAAAAAGATTTACAGTACGATATTGATGATTTTACCAGGTACAATAATCATTTTTTTCGGGGTTTGACCATCAATCCATTTTTGTGCGTCGGGATAGCTTAAAATAAACTCCTCAATTTCTTTTGGATTCATCGTTAGCGGTAGGTTCACTTTTAAACGCATTTTACCATTTATCGATACCGGGTAATCATAGTTTGATTCCACTAAATATTCCGGATTGAATGATGGAAATTTCTGGAAGGTTACCGAACCCTTTTCGTAGCCAAGTTTTTCCCAAAATTCTTCACAAATATGCGGTGCATAAGGACTTAACAAAACGATGAAGTCTTGTAAAATGGCTTTTGAATGGCAGCCTTGTTCCGTGAGTTCATTCACACAAATCATGTAATTAGACACACAAGTATTCAAAGAGAAACGATCCAAATCTTCTGTTGTTTTCTTGATGGTTTTGTGTAAGGTTTTTAAAGACTCTTTGGATGGAGCATCTTCAGTAACACGCCATGATCCATCTTGGGCGTAAAATAAACGCCAAACTTTTCGCAAGAAATTATGAACTCCGTTTATGCCTTTCGTATCCCAAGGTTTACTTTGTTCTACGGGTCCGAGGAACATCTCATACATGCGTAAAGTATCTGCTCCAAATTTTGCAACCAATTCATCAGGAGTTTGCACGTTAAATTTGGATTTAGACATTTTTTCTACTTCATGTCCGCACAAATAAGTCCCATCTTCTTCACAGATGAATGTAGCATTTGCGAAATCGGAACGCCATTTTTTGAAACCTTCCATGTCGAGTTTATCATTGTCGACTAAAGAAATATCCACGTGCAATGGAAGGGTTTCATATTGGTTTTTCAGGGATGCTGAAACAAATTGTTGGGTATCTTTTATGCGGTAGACAAAACTACTCCTTCCCAAGATCATCCCTTGATTAATCATTTTTTGGAAGGGCTCATCAAACTGGATGAAGTTACGATCAAACAAAAACTTCGTCCAAAAACGCGCATAAAGTAGGTGACCCGTTCCATGCTCAGATCCTCCAATGTATAAATCTACATTTTTCCAATAATTCATTTTTTCGGTAGAAGCAAACTCTTGGTCATTTTGAGCATCCATATAACGCAAGAAATACCAAGAACTTCCAGCCCAACCTGGCATGGTATTCAGCTCCAGCGGAAAAACAGTGGTACCGTTAATTTCTTGATTTGAAACTACTTTGTTTTGGGTAGTGTCCCACGCCCATTGCTGTGCATTTCCTAAAGGCGGTTCTCCATCAGCAGTAGGAAGGTAGTTTTCAACTTCAGGCAAGATGATAGGCAAATGCTGCTCATCTATCATTTTTGGTATGCCATTTTGATAATAAACAGGAAATGGTTCTCCCCAGTAACGTTGTCTTGAGAAGATGGCATCCCTCAAACGGTAATTGATTTTACCTTTACCCAAATTTTGAGCTTCTAGTTGTGCAATAATCAGTTTGCTGGCTTCCTGATAACTTAGTCCGTTTAGAAAATCTGAATCCGTTAAAATAGCATCTTTTTCTGCGTAAGCGCATTCTGAAATATCTTGATCTTGAAAAATGTTTTTTATTTCAAGGTTGAAATGTTTTGCAAAATCCCAATCGCGTTGATCACCACATGGAACAGCCATCACAGCTCCGGTGCCGTAAGAGGCCAATACGTAATCTCCAATCCAGATTTGAATTTTCTCTCCAGAAAAAGGATGTATAGCAAATGCTCCGGTGAATTGTCCCGAAATGTTTTTTACATCAGCTTGACGATCTCTTTCGGTTTTAAGGGCTGCTTTTTTCTGATAAGCTTCAACTTCTTGCTGATGGGTTGAAGTGGTAATTTGGCTGACCAAAGGATGCTCTGGAGCCAATACCATGAAAGAAACACCAAAGATGGTGTCTGGTCTTGTGGTAAATACTTCAATGAAATCGGTATGGTTTTCAATTTGAAATTTCACCATGGCACCTTGCGATTTTCCAATCCAATTTCGTTGAATATCTTTAATGGCATCCGACCAATCCAATTGATCTAATCCGGTAATTAATCGTTCAGCATAGGCTTTGATTCGCATCGACCATTGACGCATCAATTTTTGCTCAACAGGGTGTCCACCTCGCTCTGAAACGCCATTTACCATTTCATCATTAGCCAAAACTGTTCCCAATGCAGGACACCAATTAACCCAAGAATCAGCAAGATAAGCTAAACGATAATCTTGAAGAACGCGTTCCTGCGCTTCATAGGTCATCGAATTCCAATCTGCTGCATCAAAGATTCGATCAAAATCACTTTCCGCATCGATACCTTCATTTCCTGATTGTTGAAATGCAGCAACAAGGGTTGCAATAGGTTCTGCTTTTTGGGTTTTACGGTTGTACCAGCTGTCAAAAAGTTGGATGAAAATCCATTGTGTCCATTTGTAATATTCAGGGGAAGATGTTCGTACCTCACGACTCCAATCAAAGGAAAATCCCATTTGATCTAATTGATCTCTGTAGCGTTTGATGTTGTTTTCGGTGGTTAACGTTGGATGCTGTCCGGTTTGAATGGCATATTGCTCAGCGGGTAATCCAAACGAATCATAACCCATCGGGTGCAAGACATTAAAGCCTAATAATTTTTTGTACCGTGCATAGACATCTGAAGCGATATAGCCGAGTGGATGGCCAACGTGTAATCCAGCCCCAGAAGGGTAGGGGAACATGTCCAAAACATAATATTTAGGCTTTGTTGCATCTTCGACAACCTTGTTCGTGCCATTTTCAGCCCAAAAGGTTCTCCACTTATTTTCTATATCTGCAAATTGATAATCTGACATCCTACGTAATTTTTGAGAGCAAAGATAAGGAATGAAATGCATAAAAAAGGATAAAAAAAGGATATTTGTATGGTATAAATTGTATCTTTATTTTTTAATTAATGATGAATTTCAATCGCTATTTTTTTTTCATTCTAATTCTATTCATCCCATTCAGTTTTGTATTTGGGCAGGAAGAAAAATCTCTCAGCGAATTTCAAAAAGAAACAGATACCAAAAAGCGATTTCTCAAAGAATATGCGTATGTGCAGTTGCTGACGAAAAAAAATCTTTTCAAGGCAGACTCTCTAAAAATTAGTCTTATTGACAATTCTTACATGATGCCCTCTGTTTGGCAGTTCAGGGCAATTGCTTTGGCTTGTGAAATTGATCTTTTGACGGGGAATACAGCTGCCTTTAAATCGCATATTTCTGGAATAGAGACCTATCGTGAATCATTACAAGAAAAGGAAGATTTGTTTCTTTTTTACAAGTTGCTTGGAAAATCATCGAGTTTAAATTCAGATCAAACTTCCACTTTGTTTTATTACGGGAAGGCTGAAAAAGTTGCGAAGGAAATGCGCAACAATGCAAAAGTATCTTTAATGAACATTCATTTTGCTGATTTCTTTATTTTTCAAAATCAAAAGGATTCTGCGGTTTATTATTCCAATTTAGCCTTAAAATATGCCCGAAGAACCAACAATAAACTTGCCACAGCGTATTGTTTCAATACCCAAGCCTTCATCTATTCGTACTTTGGACAGTTTGAATTAGCTGTCGCCAAAAATATTATTGGACTCGAAATTGCCAATAAATTCAACGATTTGTATTTGATTTCGAAGATCAACCGAGAAATTGGTGAAGCACAACGAAAAATTTTAAATTTTGACGATGCTTTGGATTATTTCAATCAATCGTTAAGTCATGCCATGCGTTTGAGTGATTATCGACAAGTAGGGCTTTCCTACTCCAATATTGGAATGGTTTATTACGATAAAAAGGATTTGCCAAAAGCATTAAATTATCTGAAAAAAGGACAGTATTACCTCTCCAAGTTAGATGATTTGAATGCTTTAGGGGAATTGTTTTCCAACCTAGGGTTAGTTCAAGTAGAATTGAAACGTTATGCAGTCGCCTTGAATGATTTTAACCAAGCCTTAGTTTACTATGAATCATCAGGGAATAAGTTGCGAATTGCAGAGGTATATTACAATGTAGGAAACGTCTTCTTGAAACAAAAAAAGTACCAAAACGCTATAAATTATTTGCAAAAATCATTGAAAATTAGTGAGGGTTTTGGAACCAAAAATCAAGTTTTTTCTACCTATAAAATATTGGCAAACGTTTATAAAGATTTGGGTAATTTGAAACAATCTTACTTCTATTTAGAAAAATACTTGTATTATTTAGATAGTAACTCAACCCTTCAGGCGGCCACTAAAATCGCCGAATTAAGTGAGTCTTATCGCTATGATCAACGGGAGAAATTGATTCAATCACAAGCAGATTCTATCAATAAACAACGACAAGAAAAATTGATCAGTTCAAAAACCATTGAAAATGCAGAGTTGAAAAATGAATTTCAACGGTATGTCATTCTTGGATTTTTCATCCTCCTGTTATTTGCGGGGATTATTGTTTTTTATCGATTTAATCAGATTGAGATTAAACGAAGACAGAAGGAAGCGGAAATGTCGCAAACCTTGTTGAGAACCCAAATGAATCCCCATTTTGTCTTCAATGCCATGTCGGTGATTCAAAGTTACATCTATGAAAACGATACGGAGAATTCGACACGTTTTTTGGTCAATTTTTCTCGATTAATGCGTTTGATTTTAGAGAACTCACCTAAAGAATTTATTCCGATTACCACTGAAGTGGAAATTTTGGAGAAATATTTATCCATGCAAAAGCTGCGTTTTGAAAACCGTTTTGAATACACACTTGAGGTGGAAGCGGAGCTTTTTAGTGAGGGAGCTTCTATTCCTCCGATGATCACGCAACCTTTTATTGAAAATGCGATCGAACATGGTCAATTACATACGATTCAGGAGGGGTTTATTAAGGTCCATTTTTATAAGAAAAATAACCAATTAAAAATTGACATTATTGACAATGGGATTGGTCGAAAAGTGGCTGAAATGAATAAGAAAAGTAAGGCACACAAAAGTATGGCTATGAAAATCACGAAAGACCGGATCGATAACCTGAATAAGAAGTACAAGACGGAAGGTTTTTTAAAAATTGAAGATTTTAACAAAACGCTTGAAGTTGGTACGAAAATATTGATATCTTTACCTTATAAATACGAAACCCACTAATTCTTCAAAAAAATGATTAAAGCATTAATAATTGATGATGAAAATAGAACCAGAGAACTGATTGCAAAGATGATTACTTCCTTTGGTTTTAATGTGGAAGCAATTGCTTTAGGTGAGAATGTGGAGACGGGTGTTGCTGCCATTGAGGCGCTTCAACCAGATATCGTATTTTTAGATATTCAAATGCCAGATGGTACAGGTTTTGACGTGTTGAATCAAGTGTCAAAACGCAATTTTGAAGTCGTTTTCATCACAGCTCATGAAGAGTTTGCAGTGAAAGCAATTAAATTCAGTGCTTTAGATTATATATTAAAACCGGTTGATCCTTCTGAGTTAAAAGCCACTTTGGAAAGAGCTATTGAAGCAGTTAGTCATAAAAAAGAGGAGTTGCAATTTGATACCTTAAACTTCAATATCCACGCCTCCAAAAAGAAATTAGTCCTTAAAACCCAAGAAAGTGTTCACGTGGTTGAATTGGATCAAATCATTCGCTGTGAAGCAGATCGTAATTACACTTCGTTTTTTCTCGCAGATGGAAAAAAAATACTGGTGTCTAGAACCTTAAAAGAATACGAAACCTTATTGACAGGTCATCATTTTTTAAGGGTACAACAGTCGCATCTCATTAATATGGATTATGTAGACCGTTACGACAAAGGAAACGGTGGAAGTGTGGTCATGAAAGATGGTTCTGAAGTGCCTTTATCTCCTGCAAAAAGGGATGTTTTTTTCAAAATATTGGAAAACCTATAATTGAAATTCATTCAAAAGTCCATTTTGTTCATATAAAACGAGCCAATATTCATTTGGCGGAATCGAACAGGAACAATACATTATATTTGTATCAGGTGAAATTACTTTTTTCATACAATTTAATGTCTGCCTAACCCGCAGTTCATTTTCTAGTTTGATTTAAGAGTTTTAGTTTGTATTATTTTGTAGAGAAAGTAATTCACCCTTTTTGCTTCCTTTTTTTACTACATTTTGGAAGTTGATGATTAACATAATTTACTACTAACAAAAAAGGAGAGTTTTACTCTCCTTTTTCTATTTGATATAATACGGGTCTGCTCGGGGCTGCATCGTTTTCGAATGCTGCTACTTGTAGGTTGAGAATGTAGTCTCCGTCTGGAATTTTGTCATCGATGTATACCAACTCAGTGATCGTTTTATCATACTTCAAGTCGTTAGGCACTCCCCAAAAAGCGTGATGAAAAGCCAAAACGCCACCGTCCGACTCTTTATCCACTGAAGGCATGTCGATTAATAAATGCTTAATGCCCAATGATTCAAAAAAGGGAATCAAGTCGGTGCTCAAATAAGGCGCATTTGTATTGCTGTAATTAAAATGTTTTTTATCCATTGAATTTGGTAAGGTTCTTATTACCAAGGCTTCTGTTGGATGCTGAATGATTTCTTTCAATTGACTTAATGTGATGCATAAATCGATACTCCCATCAGGTTGTTGGATCGCATTGGGTGTGATCGAAATTAGGGTCGCATTAAAAAAATAGGTGTCTAAATGTTGATTGATCGAATAAACCTCCTCCGTGATATGTCCTAAACACTCCGTATGGGTTCCATGTCCGTGTGGATTAAATGAGATGTTTCTGAAATTGACACTTCCGCCTTCTTGAACGGATCCAATGAATCCATTTTCTCGAACCGGTTCAAAAACTGGGTTATCTAAATACCACGCTCTAACCGCATCTTTTGCTTTCACGGGGATAGAGATATCAAAACCCTTTTGTGTGTCGATATAACGCTCTGAATTGATGTATAATTTCATCCTACGAAGATAAACAATATTCAAATACCTGAGTTTTCGGAAATAACTTATTTTAAGTTCGATTATTCAATCCTTTTTTTGTTATTTTGAAGCCATGAATACAAATCAAATAGAAGCAGTTATCTTGGATTTAGGTGGCGTTTTAATTCAGTTAAATTATCAACTAACCATAGATGCATTTATGGAATTAGGGTTGAGTGATCCTCATTTGTTTTATTCTCAATCTGAACAATCCAGTTTATTTGATCAATATGAAACGGGAGCAATTTCAACCCAACGTTTTATCAATGAGATTTTGCCCTTTTTGAAACCAGGCACCACTCCCAATCAAGTGGTTCGGGCTTGGAATGCCATGATTTTGGATTTTCCTGCTGAAATCGTTCCCTTTTTAAAAGAATTGGGTTCAAAATATCCACTGTACTTGTTGAGTAATACGAATGAAATTCATTATCAAAAGGTCATTGCTGCATGGAAAAAGGTGAGTGAAGAAGATTTTCATTCCCTGTTTTGTCATGTATTTCTTTCGCACGAAATTCAACTGCGTAAACCGAATTCAGAAATTTTTGATTACGTGTGTCGAACTGCAAAATTGAAACGTGACAACACGCTTTTTATCGACGATTCTTTTCAACACATTGAAGGAGCCTTGCGTTATGGCTTACAAGCGATTCATTTAACGAAGGAAGTAAAACTTCAGTCGATTTTTTCTTGACACAACTCGATGAGAATGCCATCGGTTGATTTGGGATGTAGAAAGGCTATGCGTTTATGGTCGGCGCCATCTTTGGGTGTTTCTTGAATCAGCTGAAAGCCTTTTGATTTAAGTCGGTTGATTTCGAATTCAATATCGTCGACTTCAAATGCAATGTGATGGATTCCCTTTCCTTTTTTAGCTAAGAATTTGGCAATGGCAGAGTCTGGATTAGAGGCTTCCAATAGTTCGATTTTTGAATCTCCAATGCGGAAGAAAGCCGTTTTCACAAATTCGGAAGCTACTTCTTCTATTTTATAACAAGGTGTTTCAAATAATGCTTCATAGACCGGGATGGATTCTTGAAGGTTCTCTACGGCAATACCTAAATGTTCGATCTTGAGAATCACGAATTAAATTTTGATGAATTTTTCGTTTTTATTATCGAAATTGATGTAATAAACCCCTTTAAGCAGGTTGGTACAATTCACAGATGATCCATAGCCTTTTTTGACAATGTTTCCGTATGCGTCGTAGATTTCATATTTCGTTTCAATGGGCTTAGCATTGCTTGAAAATGAAATGATGTCTTTTACCTTTTCAGGACTTTTAACAATTTGTGGCGTGTTGGATTTGTATTTTACCTCTTGCGAAGATCTTGGATTGCCTGAGTGGTCAACTTGAGATACGCGAACAATATTTTCTCCAGAATGCGAAGTGATTTGAAATTCGTAGTTGTTTTCTTTTCCACCTCCTTTTCCATTGACTTCGCCAATCGTCACCCATTTATTCCAACGGAATTGCTCAATAAAAAACAACAATTTCCCTTGTTCTCCCGTAGTGGTCCAAGTCAATTTTCCAGTATTTGAAACGGCAATTTTTTCGACTACAAATGTACTTCTTGGCAATAAAACCTCAGGATTTAAAATTTTCGGCTTACAACCATCGTGGTGTTCAATAACGATAAAGATAGGTTCGCCGATAGCAATGTTAAAGTCTGAAAAATCGATTTCAAAAGCTCCCATATTGGTTCCACCTGGCATGATGTCTCCGTTAACAGTAACTTTAGAGGCACAAAAACCAAATCCATCATCATCCATCGGATTCTGAACGTAAATGTTTTTACCTTGATAGGTTCCTTCAATAGAAAGTGCTGCAAAACTCCCACTAATATGGTAGAGGGGTAAACATAAAACCAAGAAGAAAATCCACTTTAACATTTAATGTTTTAATTTTCAATTCCAAAAGTATATTCATTTTCTTTTTAATCCAAATTTTTTGACGATTAAATGAATTAAAATAACCATCATCGGTTTGTTTTTGGGGATAAATGAATTTTTCTTTGGCTCGTTCCTATTTTTTTTTTAACCTTGTAGTCTATTACTTGAATTTACACTATGAAACATCTTTTGATCATACTATGCGCCTCATTACTTTATGCTTGTAATTCAAGTTCGAATCAAAAAACGAAAAGTGAACGTTCTGGAGGTACATTTTCTATGGCTTTAGAACAATTTCCAAGTCACTTTAAAAGTGCTCAGGTGAGCGATATTTACACCTCTACAGTATTGTCTCAAGTTAAAGAGGGCTTGGTTTCCATCGATCCAAAATCACTTAAAATTAAACCCCAAATTGCCGCAACTTATCAAGTTTCATCGGATGGCTTAGTATATACTTTTCATTTGAGAGAAGATGTTTTATTTCACTCCTCAAAGCTATTTACGAATGAAGAAGAGCGATTATTAACCGCACAAGATGTAGTTTTTAGTATTGAGCAATCTTGTCAAAAGACTTCAGAAGGAGCAAGTTATGCCTTCCAATTGATTTATAAACATGCTTTGGCAGGAGCGGATGCTTTTCATGAAGGAAAATCATCAAAAATTTCAGGTTTACAGGTGGTAGATGAGCATACCCTTTCTATTCGATTGAACCATAAAGATCCAAATTTCTTATACAAACTGGCAAATATTGCAGCTGTTATTAACGCTAAAAAATTATGGAATACTCCCTATTATGATAAAATTGGTACTGGACCTTTTCAGTTTTCTGAAATCTCGGAAGATGAAATTCGTTTAATTCGAAATGAAGATTACTATCAAGCTGATGAAAAAGGGTGTCAATTACCTTATTTAGATGCCTTGCATTTTTACCACATTAACAGTAAAATCGAACAACTTACTAAATTCGAAAATGAGGAATTAGATATCATTGTTGGATTACCATCGGATGCGATTACTAAAATGTTAGAAGGAAGAATCAATGATTTTAATGGAAAAGATCCTTTGTTGGTGTTGAAAGATAATCCTTTACTGTTTACCAACTATTACTTATTCAACATGAAGGATCCACGTTTTCAAGATGTAAGGGTAAGACAAGCCTTTAATTATGCTATTGATAAGGAGAAAATAGGTTCAAAGATTTTGAAGTACCAATACAATGATTTAGGATATTATGGCATTGTCCCTCCTGTGAAAAGTATTTTAAAGGGTTATGATTTCAATAGCATTAAAAAGAAAGGGTATAACTTCAATGTCAAAAAAGCAAAGGAATTATTGAGTAAGGCAGGTTATCCCAATGGAAAGGGTTTTGGAACACTTAATCTTCGTTTTAGTATAAGTGATATTAATTCAAAAGTGGCCGATGAAATCGCTACTCAGCTATCAAATCATTTGAATATCAACGTAAACATTGATGGCTCTTCATTTGATCAGCTTGAAAAAGACATTGTTTCGAATAAAGTACAATTTTTCAGAAATGCTTGGTCAGCCGATTATCCTAGTCCGGAAACTTTTTTGGCGAATTTCTACTCCAAAAACGCTTTTCTTGATGAAGAAACGGGCTCCATTATCAATGCTAGTAGGTATTCAAATCCTAAATTTGATGACCTATTTGAAAATGCCATCAGAAGTTCAAACAAGTTAACCTCTTATAATTATTTTGTACAAGCCGAAATCGAGTTGCTTGAAAACCCACCTTTTATTCCACTTTGGTACAGTGCCGATTTTCAGGTTTACTACGGTAAAATAAAACAGTTAGAATTCAATGCTTTACGTATGTTCAGTTTTAAAAACGTTTACAAAAATTAACTACATGAAATTACTTCAATTCCTTTTTATTTTTTCCATTTCCTTCTCTTTTGCACAACCTTCTCAAAATGTTCGTGGTAAATGTGTCGATAACGAAACATCTTACCCTTTGGTGGGGGTGAAAATCATCTTAAAAAATGCTGATTCTACTCATGTTTATAAAGTGATATCTAATCCAGATGGAGAGTTTCAGATTTTGAATGCTGCTATTGGAAAATATGAATTAAGTGCGTTTTTAAATTCCTATGAATTGAAAACCATGACCATTGAAATCAACTCTGGTAAAGAATCAATTTTGAACGTGGTCATGTCTGAATCGTTTACAGAGTTAGATGAGGTGAAGGTGTCTGCTCGTAAGAAAGGGGAAGTCATCAATGAATTAGCTGTGATTTCAGCGCAGCAATTTAGTGTTGAGGAGACCAATCGATATCCAGGTTCTCGAATGGATCCTGCTCGAATGGCATCTAATTTTGCAGGGGTTCAAGGAGCTGACGATTCTCGAAATGACATCATCATTCGAGGGAATTCGCCATTAGGAGTAGTTTGGCGTATTGAAGGAATTGATATTCCAAATCCATCCCACTTTGCCATTTCAGGAAGCACAGGTGGCCCCGTTTCGATCATCAACAATAAACTTTTAGGCAACTCTGATTTTTTCATGTCTGCTTTTCCAGCGGAATACGGTAACAGTATATCAGGTGTTTTTGATCTGAAATTGAGAAATGGAAATAACAAAAACCATGAAGCAACTTTTCAGTTTGGTTTTTTGGGAACAGAATTGATGGCTGAAGGACCCTTATCGAAAAAAGGAAATTCAAGTTATTTGGTGATGGGAAGATATTCCACGCTAAGTTTAATGCAAAAAATTGGCATCCAACTCGGAACGGACGCTGTTCCGGTCTATGGAGATTACGCTTTTAAACTCAATTGGAATCTGAAAAGGGGAGGTGCATTCTCTGTATTTTCATTAGGAGGAAAAAGTAAAATCGATATTTTAATTTCGGATCAAAAAGAGTTTTCCGCTGATTTATATGGTGAAAGTGATCGTGATCAATATTTTGGAACAACGATGGCAGTTTTCGGATTGAATTACAAAAAACCCTTGAATGAAAAGACTTTTTTGAATGTTACGCTAGCTCAATCGTTCGATGAACAACATTCAAAACACGAATACGTTCTTCGTCATTTAGACACCAATGCAATAGATGGAAGTTTACGTATACAAGTAGATTCCATTTATCCTATGATGAAATATCAATATAAGAATTTTAAAACGAGTAATCAAATTGCTTTAAACCATAAAATCTCCAAAAGACATTTCATCCGTTTTGGTGTTAATACCGATGTGTTTTTTGTCAACCAACAAGATTCTGCACTTGCTTTAGTCACCGATACCCAATTTGTAAAAAGATGGGATTTTGCGGGTTCTTCCTTTTTACTTCAACCATTCGTACAGTGGAAATGGAGAGCAACTGAAAACATGGACCTTACTTTGGGTGTGCATGCCCAGTACTTCAGTTTATCCAATAGCACCAGTTATGCTGAGCCTCGATTCGGATGGAAGTATCGCATGAAAAAGAATCAAAGTATTTTTGCTGGTGCCGGAGTGCACAGTCAAACACAACCCTATTATACTTACACCTATCACAAACTCGATGCGAATGGGTCTAAGATCTATCACAATAAAAACATGGATTTTACCAAAAGTATCCACACAGGATTTGGTTATGAAAAATCATTCAATAAAAGCTTCAATGTTCGTTCAGAAGTATACTACCAATACCTTTACAAAATTCCAGTAACAACGGTTCCTTCTGCATATTCGTTAATAAACATGGGTGGAGGATTTCAGAGATTTTTCCCAGATTCGTTGTCCAACACGGGAACAGGTGTCAATTATGGTATCGAGGTGACCGTTCAAAAATATTTTGACAAGTCCTTTTTCTTTATGTTTTCAGGAAGTTTATACGACTCCAAGTATAAAGGAAGCGATGGCGTAGTTAGAAACACCTCTTACAACGGTATGTATGTATGTAATTTATTGGCAGGAAAGGAGTTTAAACTGAATGAGAAACAATCTATTTCAATTGGACTTAAAACTACGGTTGCAGGTGGCAAACGATACGGCTATGCGGATATTCAAGCCTCTAAAAAATTGAATGAAATCATTTTTAAAGATTCACTTTTTAACGAGCGTCAATTTCGCGATTATTTCAGAATGGATTTAAAGATCAATTGGAAGTATAATACATCCAAAGTAACTCATGAAATTGGTTTAGATTTAGTGAATATTTTCAATACCAAAAACTTGCTTTCTTTGGCTTATTCACCGAACCTTGCGAATCCAAATGCAGATCCAATATCTGAAAAACAACAATTAGGATTCTTACCTATTTTCTACTACAAAATAGATTTCCATTTTAACAAAAAACAATAGGCCTACCATTGTGGGCAGGTATTGCAATGGTCTTTGTTTTTGGAATAAAAGAAGAAGCCTAATTTCGCTTGAAGCATACCAAACGGATAATTTTGTTTAATTCTACCCGTTTGTTGATCAGCTTTTAACGCCGATTGAAATTGATATCCTCCTAATCCAGCGAGACCAATGAAAAATCGACTTTGAATTTCAAAATTAATGCCTAGCGAGAAATTTGCTGCAAAGCCACTCATGTGTATACTGTTTTTTTGAAGCGTTTTTTCGTAATTATTTTCGCTCGAGCTTAGTAAAAATCCGAAGTCAGCGCCAACATTACTGGTTAATAGGTATTTTGCTCTGCGGTCAAAGGCAATTAATCTTCCGCCGCGATTGGTGCCTACGTGCAAATAATTGATTTTATGGTTGAAGTAACTTAAACTATCTAAAGCAATGGCTTCATTTTGATGACTACCCAAAAAAGAATTACCTTGGATTTGTAGGTATTGATTCGGGACACTACGATAATTGAAATGATCCAGACCTAATTGAATAGCCCAATGATTTGCAATATAGGCTCCAAATTTGAACCCAAATTGCAATTCTTTCCCTTGGTTGCTCAAATCAAAAGCCTTGTCCTTGGCTTTGAGTTTAGTGAGTTCGAAGTCATCATTATTATTTTGAAAATGCAATTTACTTGCACCGTACCATAGTTTGTTGGTATTCAATTCAATAAAAAAACTTCCTTTGGCATAACTGATGTTTTTTTGACCAAAGGAAGAACTCGTCATCGTTAAAAATAGGAAGTAAATGAATCGTTTCATGAAGACATTTTTAAAAACGCAACTTCTTTTTCACTTAAGTGTCTAAATATTCCTCTAGGTAAATCTTTTTTGGTTAATCCTGCAAATTGAACGCGATCCATCTTAACCACTTCGTAGCCAATTGCCTCAAACATTCTACGAACAATTTGATTTTTTCCTGAATGCAATTCCACACCAACTTCTCTACTGCTTTCTGATTTGACAAATTCAGCCTTCTCAAATGCAGTTCTTCCATCTTCAAGGTCAACTCCAGCTGTTAATTTTAGCAAGTCCTCTTTTTTGACCGGCTTATTTAATTCAACGTGATAAATTTTATTCGCCTTATGTTTAGGATGAGTCAATTTTTTAACTAAATCACCATCATTCGTGAATAAAAGTAATCCGGTAGTATCGCGATCTAGGCGACCTACAGGATAAATTCGTTCTTTACAGGCCTTTCTGACAAGACTCATCACCGTTTTACGCCCATAAGGATCGTCTAAAGTGGTGATAAAGCCTTTTGGCTTGTTTAAGAGTACATATCTTTTCTTTTCGGCGTTGATGGTCTCTCCATCGTATTTAACAACGTCTCCAGGCTTAATTTTATACCCTAACTCAACTACAATTTCATCGTTAATGGAAACCACACCAGAAGCGATAAGCACATCGGCTTCGCGTCTGGAACAAATTCCTGCATTCGATAAAAATTTATTCAATCGAATGGCATCATCATTAAAACTTGGAAGTGGATCCCCCTTTTTTTGTCGATCTTTAAAATCGATGTATTTTCGTTTATCTCTTGCGCTGACTTCTTTTTTAGTTCCTTGTTCAGGATGAGAAGTTTTTGATTTGGAAAAACTTGACTTGCTGTCTTTTTTTCCAGTTGATTTCCCTTTTTTTGCGGTAGGCTTTTGTTCGCCTCTTCTTTTATTTGTGTTCATCTCGAGCAGAATTTTTGCAAAGGTACGGATAAATTTCGATTAATTAGCATGGATAAAAGGCATGTGGAATATGTTCAATTTTCTGTAAATCATGATGATACAGAATCGAGACGATATCAAACCTTGTTTCGCCGTGCCAATCGTTTTCATGAATGTAATGATTTGTGGCCTTGATGATTTGCTTTTGTTTGGATTTGGTGACAAAAGTATAAGGCTCACCAGATGCCGCATTGCTTCTTGTTTTAACTTCAACCACAATAAGTTCTTCTTCTTTTTCAAAGATTAAATCCAATTCAAGGTGTTTAAATCGATAATTTTTGGCTTTTAACCGATAGCCTAAGTTCATTAAAAAGTGTAAGGCCAAATCTTCGCCTTTGACACCTAATTCAAGATGATTCATATTCAGTGGTTTACTTGAAGATACGATTTTATGAACCGAAATCCAAGTAAGTTGTAAAGAATTTTATGCGTTGGATACTTTTATTCGGATTCTTTTTTGGTATTTGTCTTGTTTATGGACAACAAATGGGTATTATTTCAAGGGGTGATAAAAAGTATTCCAATCAATTCGTATCACTATCTTTACCTATAGATTCTATCAGTTTGAATAAGTTGAACATACTGTTGATAGTTTCTTCATCTAAAAATGGGTTACAAGATCAAGATGTGAAATTATTAGAGGATTTCGTGAAATCTGGAGGACTCCTTTATCTTGGAAACGATAATTGGCCGTTTATAGAAGAATCGAATTTTTTATTGACGAAGTGGTTCGGAATAGCCTTGTATGAACTGGAAACAAATAGAGCAAGTAAAGTGCTTAAGGCAGAACGATATGATGCTTATCTTCAAAGTAACAGTTACATTCCTGTGCATCATCAATTGGAGGTGCTTACTTGGTTTGAGGATCAACCCTTGGTGGTAAAGGGAAAAATTGGATTAGGCACGGTAATCATTGATGGTGGCTTTAGTCGTTATCACCATTTGCCTGTTGAACAACTTCAAAAGGACCTTTTAAATTTCCCCCATTAATTCTAAGGTTTCCTTAGATGCCGCTTGTTCAGCTTGTTTTTTCGTACTTCCGATTCCGATTCCATAGTGAACTTCATTGATCGTAGTTAAAATTTTATATTGCCAAACGCCATTTAAATTTTCCTCAGATAATACGGTAAATTCTAAATTCAGGTGTTTCTTTTGGGACCAAATGTAAAGCTTTGATTTGAAATCGATTTCTTCTTCCAACAGCTTGTTTAAGTTCACATAATTTCGAAGAATGTGATTGTAAACTGTTTTTTTAACGGCTTCGTAACCACCATCTAAATAAATAGCCCCGATGATGGCCTCAAAAGCATTACCCTCAAGTGTTGCTAAATTAATCGATCTTTTTTTATGGTAGGAAAGAATGGTTCTGAGTTCCATTTCTTCTCCAATATCTCCTAATGTTTTTCGGCTGACAAGTTTTGCTTTTACTTTGGTTAAATAACCTTCATCCTCTTCAGGAAATTTATGGTATAAAAATTCAGCGACAACTGCATCCAAGATGGAATCGCCTAAGAACTCTAAACGTTCATTGGAATTTAAATCTTCTCCATAACTCAATGATTTGTGAGTGATGGCTTGAATAAATAACTGTAAATCATTTGGTTTATAACCAAACTTTTTGATGATAAAACGAATGAGGGCTAATTCTTCTTTCGTTTTGTTTTTTGAAAAAAAAAGGTTGAATAATTTCAATTACCCTTTAAATTTTTTAACAATGATACTAGTGTTATGTCCACCAAAACCAAAGGTGTTAGACAAGGCTACATCAACGACTCTTTTTTGTGCTTTGTTAAAAGTGAAGTTGAGTTTATTGTCTAATTCTGGATCATCTGTAAAATGATTGATGGTTGGAGGAACAATGTCGTTTTGAACGGATAGCACACATGCAACTGCTTCTATGGCTCCAGCAGCACCTAATAGGTGACCTGTCATTGATTTGGTAGAACTGATGTTCAAGTTGTACGCATGATCTCCAAATACTTGTTTGATGGCTTTAACTTCTGCAATATCTCCAAGTGGAGTAGAAGTTCCGTGTACGTTGACATAATCAACTGCAGACGGATCGATTTCAGCGTCTTCTAATGCAGCAATCATGGTGTTTCTAGCTCCAATTCCTTCCGGATGAGGAGCAGTCATATGATAAGCATCACCAGACATACCACCACCAATTACTTCGGCATAAATTTTAGCGCCTCGCTTCATCGCATGTTCGTATTCTTCTAAAATCAAAGCTCCAGCACCTTCACCTAATACAAAACCATCGCGTTCTGCATCAAATGGACGTGAAGCAGTTTCAGGAGAATCGTTTCGCGTAGAAAGTGCTTTAAGCGCATTAAAACCACCCATTCCCATTTCATTCACGGCAGCTTCTGACCCACCAGTTACAATGGCAACGGCTTTGCCTAAACGGATTAAATTGAAAGAATCAATAATCGCATTGGTAGCAGAAGCACAAGCGGATACGGTAACATAGTTAGGACCTCTTAATCCGTATTTGATGGAAATATGACCTGCAGCAATATCTGCGATCATTTTTGGGATAAAGAAAGGGTTAAATCGAGGAGTTCCATCACCGGCAAAAAAGTTTTGCGATTCGTCTTGGAAAGTTTTTAAACCACCAACACCAGATCCCCAGATTACACCGATTTTATCTAAATTTGGATTCGATTCCATTAATGCAGAATCCGCCATGGCTTCAGAAGCTGAAACCAAGGCGTACTGCGAAAATTGATCTAATTTCCTAGCTTCTTTGCGGTCGATGAAATCTTCCACATTGAAGTTTTTAACTTCGCAAGCAAATTGAGTTTTAAACAATGACGCATCAAACTGCTGAATGGGAGCGGCTCCACTTTTTCCTTCAATTAGATTGTTCCAATATTCAGAAACTGTGTTTCCAATAGGTGTAAGCGCTCCTAAGCCAGTTACAACGACACGTTTTAATTCCATTTTTTTGATTTATTGAAAAATTTTAGTTTGCGTTTTCTTCAATGTAAGAAACTGCATCACCAACTGTTTGGATATTTTCAGCTTGATCATCTGGAATAGCAATGTTGAATTCTTTTTCGAATTCCATAATTAATTCCACTGTATCTAATGAATCAGCTCCAAGATCATTTGTGAAGCTTGCTTCGTTAGTTACTTCTGTTTCTTCAACACCCAATTTATCTACGATAATGGATATTACTTTTGATTTGATATCAGACATTACTTCTTTTTTTAAGATTAATTTCGATGCAAAGAAAAAAACAATGCATCAAAAAACAAAATTATTCGACTAAAAACTTTAAATATTATTCAACAATCCAATTTAAAAGTCATTTTAACCATGGAATATAATCAATTAATCTACGTGTTATTTTTTATTATTCTTTTTTTTCGTTGTAATTTTGTGCTATGGATAATGCGAAAATCGCTGTATTCGCCTCAGGTAATGGGACAAATGCCGTAAACTTAATTAAATACTTTAAAAAGTCAAATGCCATTGATGTAGCGTTTGTCTTTTGTAATGTTCAACAAGCTCCAGTTATCGATTTAGCAAAGAAAGAAGGCGTAAACGTAATCGTTCAGGACAATCAATTTGCTTCGCAAGCTGAAAATTTAATCGACATGTGCCGTTCACATCAAGTAGATTATATTGTTTTAGCTGGATATTTGCGTTTGATTCCAGAAGAATTCATAGATCAGTATCAAGGAAAAATCATCAATCTTCATCCATCCATATTACCTGATTTCGGTGGTAAAGGGATGTATGGAAACTTCGTACATCAAGCGGTTATCGAAAATAAGGTTTCTTATTCGGGCATTACCATTCATTTTGTAGATAAAGAATTTGATAAAGGATCCATCATTGCCCAATTCAGATGTCATGTACACGAAGGAGATGATGTCGATGCCTTAAGGCAAAAAATAAGTGTATTAGAACAAGTTTATTTCCCAATCGTTATCGAAAAAACCATACAGCATGCTTCAATTTTTTAATCAATTTAATCTTGCAGATGCATTTAAGGCTGCTACTGTTTTATTTGCGGTCATTGACGTCGTTGGATCTATACCGTTGATCATTAAAATTAAAGAAACCGCTGGAGACATCCATGAATTGCGTACGAGTTTTGTTTCTTTGGGTATTATGATTGGCTTTTTAATCCTGGGAGAAAGTATCTTAAACCTTTTTGGTGTCGATATTAAATCCTTTGCGATTGCTGGTTCACTGATTTTATTTGCTATGGCCTTAGAAATGATTCTTGGTGTGAAACTCTTCCGTGATTCTGTATCAGGGAAAACTGCCAGTGTAGTTCCTTTAGCCTTTCCTATCATTGCTGGAGCAGGTACCATGACTTCATTGGTTGCTTTAAAAGCGGAATATGCCGAGATTAATATCATTTTTGCCATTCTCTTGAATGTAATCATCGTGTATATTGTCTTGAGGTTGACCAAGAAGATAGAACATTTACTTGGTGAAGGCGGAATAGCCATTCTTAAAAAAGTATTTGGAATCATTTTGTTGGCCATTGCCATAAAACTCTTTACCACAAATTTACAAGCTGTATTAGGGGCATAAAAATAAAAAAGGGTGAATCGCTTCACCCTTCATGTTTATTTAATCAAATTGATGTGTCCTACATCAACAATGTGTTTATCGGAATCTAAAGCTTTGAATTCAACTTTCCAGGTGTAAATATCTGCTTGGCATTTATTACCATCGCCAGCATAGTTTCCTGACCAACCTATGTGGACATCGTGCGATTCAAAAATCAATTCTCCCCAACGGTTAAAAATGAATAAGGTGTAATCATAAGGATCAAATCCACTGGTGAACACTGGTTTGAAAGTTGGGTTGAACTCATCTTCATCTGGGGTAAATGAATTCGGGATGTAGTAAATCAAATCTTCAATCACTCGAATAACATGACTTGCAGTATCGACGCATCCAGCAGGATTACTTGCGATTAACGTAACCACATACACACCTGGATCTTCAGAAGGATAAGTATAATTTGGATTTACATCCGTAGATTGATCGTTATTAAATCCGAAGTTCCATTGATAGTCCGTGGCATTCGTTGATGAGTTTACAAAATTTACTTGCGTATTATTTGTCGTTAATTCAAATTTAGAAGGTGAAAAACTAGCATTTGGAATTTCAAATACTTCTATCATATTTGTCAAGGTTAAGGAATTGGAACATCCTGCACCTCCATTTGAGATGCTTAGTGTTACACTAAACAATCCTGCCTGATTGAACGGAACGGTAATTGATCCACAAAGATTAGAGGTGTAACCGTTTGAAATACTCCATTGACAATTGCTTGAATTACCTGTTAAATTGGTAAAAGTGATGCTTTCTCCTGCACAGATTTGAGACTGATCCGCTATAAAATTCACTACTGGTGTTCCATTAACCGTTAATGTCATTTGATCTGTATTCACACAACCATTAGTATCTGTTCCGGTAACGGTATAAGTTACTGTGCCTAATGCAGGCGTAATCGTCGTTCCTTGAACTCCACCATTGTCCCACACGTAATTGGCAGCTCCTGTTGCATTGAAAATAAAAGCATCGCCTTCACATAGGGTTTGGTCTTGTCCTGCGTTCACCGTTGGCAATGGATTCACCGTAATTTGCGTTTGGTCGTTACTTGAACAACCGTTTGCATCTACATAAGTATAGGTAATCGTTTGAGTGCCGTTACTTGGATCAAAATCAGTACCGTTAACTCCCGTACCAGAGAATACTCCTCCTGCAGGAGATCCTGCTAAGGCAATTAACCCATGGTCGATACACACGGCAGCGTAGGTTCCTGCATCCGCTGGAGAAGCCGTTGGCACTGCATTCATTACTCCATTTGCAGAAACAGGTGAAGTACATCCATTCGCATCGCTAACGGTAAAGGTATATGTCGTATTAGGTGCTAAACCTGACAAACTATTTGTCGTTCCAGAACCATTGGTGGTTACATTCCCTGGATTGGTGGTTAAAGTCCAGTTTCCTGAAGCAGGTAAACCTGTTAGGTTAATTACTCCTGTCGGACTGGTACACGTAGGTTGTGTAATCGACGCAATAACCGGAGCAGTAGGTGCTGTTGGCGCAGGATTGATGACTGCATTCCCGCTTGCGGGTGATACACAGCCACTTGCATTAGTTACTGTATAATTGTAAGTCGTTCCTGCGGCTAAATTATTGATGGTGGTTGAAGTACCTGTTCCTGTAATGGCTCCTGGATTGATCGTCCACGTGCCTGTAGCTGGTAAACCATTTAAGACAACACTTCCAGTTGCATTGGTGCATGTAGGTTGCGTAATGGTGCCTAAAGTTGGTGCTGAAGGAGTAGTTGGTTGTGCGTTTACTACCACACTTAAAGGTCCTGAACTACACCCACTAGTATTAGTTACGGTAAAATTGTAGGTTGTTCCTGCCGTTAAATTATTGATGGTGGTTGAAGTACCAGTTCCAGTGATTGCTCCCGGATTGATCGACCATGTTCCAGAGGAAGGTAATCCATTTAAAACAGCGCTCGCTGTTGCGACTGAACAAGTTGGTTGAGTAAGTGTCCCTAAGGTAGGTGCAGTGGGTGCTCCTGGAGGAGTGTTGATGACCACATTTGCACTTGCAGGGGAAGTACATCCACTTACATTGGTTACGGTAAAATTATAGGTTGTTCCTGCCGTTAAATTATTGATGGTAGTGGAAGTACCTGTTCCAGAAATAGCTCCTGGATTGATCGTCCATGTTCCTGAGGCAGGTAATCCATTTAAGATTACACTTCCATTAGGTGTGGCACATGTTGGTTGAGTAATGGTGCCAACTGAAGGAGCCGCAGGACTTGTGGGTTGTGTATTAATGACCACATTTGCAGAGGTTGAAGAAATACATCCGCTTGCATTGGTTACGGTAAAATTGTAGGTTGTTCCTGCCGTTAAATTATTGATGGTAGTCGAAGTACCTGTTCCTGTAATGGCTCCTGGATTGATGGTCCACGTTCCTGTTGCTGGCAAACCATTTAAAACAACGCTTCCAGTTGCATTGGTGCATGTAGGTTGCGTTATCGTACCAATGGTTGGAGCATTATTTGCTAAGGGTTGCGCATTGATGACCACATTTGCAGAAGGTGAAGAAATACATCCACTAGTATTGGTTACAGTAAAATTATACGTTGTACCTGCCGTTAAATTATTGATGGTAGTCGAAGTACCTGTTCCTGTAATGGCTCCTGGATTGATGGTCCACGTTCCTGTGGCTGGCAAACCAGTTAAAACAACGCTTCCAGTTGCTTGAATACAATTAGGTTGTGTAATAGTTCCAATGGTTGGCGAATTTGGAGCGCCAGGAGGGGTGTTGATGACCACGTTAGCACTTGAAGCAGAGGTGCATCCGCTTGCATTAGTTACGGTAAAATTATACGTTGTTCCAGCCGCTAAATTATTGATAGTGGTTGAAGTACCTGTTCCTGTGATGGCTCCCGGATTGATTGTCCACGTTCCTGTGGCAGGTAATCCATTTAAGACAACACTTCCTGTCGAATTTGAACAAGTTGGTTGTGTTATCGTTCCGATGGTTGGAGCTGAAGGCGCAGTAGGCTGTGGATTGATGACTACATTGGCACTTGAAGCAGAGGTGCATCCGCTTGCATTAGTTACGGTAAAAGTATACGTTGTTCCAGCCGCTAAATTATTGATAGTGGTTGAAGTACCGGTTCCTGTAATAGCTCCTGGATTGATCGTCCACGTTCCTGTGGCAGGTAATCCATTTAGGATTACACTTCCTGTCGAATTTGAACAAGTTGGTTGCGTTATCGTTCCGATGGTTGGAGCTGAAGGCGCAGTAGGCTGTGGATTGATGACCACATTAGCACTTGAAGCAGATGCACAACCACTGGCAGAAGTAACAGTAAAATTATACGTTGTTCCAGCCGTTAAATTATTGATAGTGGTTGAAGTACCTGTTCCTGTAATGGCTCCCGGATTGATCGTCCACGTTCCTGTGGCAGGTAATCCATTTAAGACAACACTTCCTGTTGCATTGGTGCATGTAGGTTGCGTTATCGTCCCAATAGTTGGAGCCCCAGAACCACCTCCTGTTACAGTGACAATAATGTCTTTTATGCACGTGGAAGTCCCATCTGTTAAAGTGGCGCGATACGTAGTAGTAACGGTTGGTGAAACTACAATCGATGCGGTTGTTGAAGTAGTGGTGGTAAGAATTGTATTTGTCGATAAGTCTGTGATCGTTAAGGTTGCTGGCGCATATTTTACAATACTCACATTATCAACACCCCAACTATCCTGACTAGCAGTGGTTGAAGAATTTTGATACCATCTAAATTTTGTATTTGCAGACAATGCCGCAGCCGGCAAAGGAATAGTGTTTTTATTCCAATCGTAAATATACATTCCACACCCAATGGAAGCGGAAGCTCCTTGGCTACTTTCTGGACCTGGAAACATTAATTTTAAATTAACCCATGTTGCCCCATTATTCGTTGAATATTGAACGTAAACACCCTCTTCATTATCATTCGCTTCGCAACCATTCCCGCCGTTATCATCAGCAGCTGCTCTAAAATCATACATCAAATAACCACCATTGCTAACATTGAAACCATTAGTTTCTAGAGATCTAGGAGCTGCAGCACTTTGCATCCAAATGTATGTTGAATTGTCAGTATTCATGGTGGTGTGACCATTATTTGGTTCACAACTGAGCACATTTAGGAATGAAACTGAGGCCGTACTTGACCATCCTGCTCCAATTACACCTGAATTAAAATCATTACTAAGTAAGGCATTGCCAATTGTTCCTGTAGCTAGTAACGTTGTTGATGCTCCTGAACAGATTGAATTTGGCGAAGCAGTTATATCAACATTACATCCCGTTATCGCACGTACATATGTCTTAATATTTCCTACCCAACCGATTGATTGTGACCCTATTTTTGTAAAACTTAAGGTTAACGCTCCACTTGAATTGTTTGCACAAAAAATTCCGGGACTCGTTACATCTGGAACCCCACTAATATTTTTTTGACCTGTACCAAATGGAGTGGAACCGTTCGCATTATAATCTATTCCATAATTACCTTGTAAAGTGCCTATATTGTTCGCTGCTGTTGTTAGCCCATCGTAAATATCTAATGTTCCATTCGAGTTATAAAGTGTAAAATCTATACAAATTGATTCACCAGCAGTTGAAGGTGTTAGGGTAATGGTGTAATTTGAAATTCCATCATTTCCTGAAGGTCCACCGGCATCATAGAAAAAATCACCATTGGAAACCGAAACGGTACCACCTTGACTTATCAAAATGTTGTTTTGGCTAAATGAATTATTTAAGGAAGATAGAAAACCTAAATAAACTAAACCTAAAATTAAAAATCTTAACATCGAATAAGAATTACGTTAAACAATAGCAATAAAAAAGTGGAGGGAAGTTTCCGCAATTTACAATGTTTAGACGTATTCCTTTCCTTGTAGTTTCTTTTTAGGGTAAAAGTAGTTATAAACGCCTTTAAAAAGGTGTGTAAGCTTGAATTTGTGTTGTGAACGGTTCTTTAATTTGGTGTGAACGGATTGTAAACGAATGATTAAAATAAACTCTATGGCGTTTTGTTGGGCATTAAAAAAGCCGGCTTAAACCGGCTTTTTTGATTATCGAATTAAGTTAACATGTCCTACCACAATTTTCCGCTCATCATCAGCGGTTGTTTTAAATTCTATTTTCCAAGTATATGTGCCATCCTCACATTTTTTGCCATCTACCCCATAGGTACCACTCCATCCTTTTGATGCATCGTGTGATTCAAAAATTAATTCTCCCCAACGATTAAAGATCAATAAGGTAAAATCAAATGGATCAAATCCACTGGTAAAGACGGGTTGGAAGGTTTCATTAAATTCATCACCATCAGGAGTAAACGTATTCGGCACATAATAAATATCTTCTTCATAAATACGAATCATTTTAATGATGCTATCATTACAACCGTGAGCATTGTATGCATTTAATTGAACGGTGTAAATGTTCTCTTTATTTGAAGGGAATTGATGAATTGGATTCACAGATGTAACATTTGGCGAATCGTCACTAAACATCCATAAGTAACTATCTGCAAAACTTGAAAGGTTTGTAAACTCAATTAATGAGTTTAACGTGCTTACATTGGAAGCAGGAGTGTAAAAATCTGCAACAGCATATGGATAGATGGTTATGTAATCATCAAGCGTAAGACTTGAGTGACAACCAGAGTTACTGGTGACATCTAGGGTAACATCAAATACGCCTTGATAGTCAAATGCTACGGATACTGTTCCACATCCATTCAATAAATTCCCGCTACTGAGTAACCAAGAGCAATTGTTTGAATTTGGAGTAGTATTGGTAAAATTAATGACACTACCTTCACATCCACTAGTCATATCCGCAGTAAAGCTGATCGGTGGGTTAGGATTGACAATTACCGTTACTTGATCCGTGTTTACACATCCTAAAGCGCTAGTTCCAGTTACGGTGTATACAGTTGTTCCTACCGGTGGCGTGAAAGGTACTCCATTTACAATGCCATTATTCCAAGTGTACGTACTTGCTCCATAACCAGATAAAATAACATTTTCACCTTCACAAACGGATACGTTAGCTCCTGCTTGTACATTCGGTGGGGCTGAGAGTGTTATGGTGACTTGATCGGTATTTACACAACCATTTGCATCCGTCCCAGTTACCGTGTAGGTATTGGTAGAGGCTGGAGTAAATGATACGCCGTTGGTTACTCCATTATTCCACGTTAATGTGGAAGCTCCTGAACCATTCAAAGTTGTGCTAGCTCCTGTACAAATGGTTTGATCTGGTCCTGCGTTAATTATCGGTAAAGGATTCACATTTACGACGACCTGATCTAAACCGGTACACCCATTAATATCTGTTCCAACGACAGTGTAAGTGGTAGTAACAGTTGGAGAAACTAAATATGGATTTCCACTTGAAAGGGTGTTGTCCCAAACATAGGTATTTGCTCCAGAGGCCGTAAGTGAGGCAGTTTGACCCATACAAATGGTTTGATCAGTTCCTGCATTAACCGTATTCAAAACAGTAACCGTTACTGTAATTTGATCTGTTGATGAACATCCGTTTGCATTACCTGTTACCGTAAAGGTTGCAGTACTTGCAGGGGTATAAGGTGTTCCTTGTGTTAATCCGTTTGTCCATGAATAAACAGTTGCTCCAGTTGCATTTGGCGTGAAGCTATTTCCAGCACAAATGGTGATATCATTTCCTGCATTTACTACTGGAATAGGATTTACAGTAACCAATACTTGATCCGTGTTAATACATCCGTTATTCGTTGCTGTTACGGTATAGGTGTTCGTAGCTGCTGGTGTGAATGCAGTGTTTTGTACCACCCCATTATTCCAAACGTATGTATTCCCTAATGTACCCGTCGCAATCAATGTCACTGCTGTTCCAGCACAAACTACTTGATCCGTTCCAGCATTGACAGTAGGTAAAGGATTAACAGTTACGAGTACTTGGTCTGTAGCTGTACAACCGTTATTTGAAGCAGTAACGGTATAATTGGTTGTAGCTGCTGGCGTGAATGGTGTGTTTTGCGTTACTCCATTGTTCCAGGAGTAATTGTTTCCAGCAGTTCCCGTGGCAGCTAACGTTACGTTTTGACCAGCACAGACAGTAACATCCAATCCTGCATTTACAGTTGGCAAGTTGTGTATGGATAAGGTAAATGTTCCGCTTCCAGGACAAGTTACCCCAGGTGTTGTATAGGTAATGGTGTAAGTTCCTGCGGTTGAGCTCGCTAAATTGATTTGACCTGTACTTGAGTTTATAGAAAGTCCCGGTGTTGAACTAAAAGTACCTCCAGTTACCCCTACAATAGTTGGTGTTGGATTTGTTCCATTGACACAATAATTCGTTTGAGGATAGGTAATGGTTCCATTTTCTTGTCCAGTGAAAGTACCTGAAATAGTTATCGGACAACCATTATTGTCCACCACTTGGAATGAATAATTCACCCCATTGGATAAGTTAGAAAGCGTGATGGTTCCGCCATTCGCACAGGTTGCATTATTCAAGGTGACAGAGGCAGGAGAAACCGATCCTGGAACTACGGTAAAATTGGATCCGTTTATTGCAGGATACCCACCACTGATGGTTGTTGTTACTGTATTTGTAACACAGTTTTCATTTACGACGGTTGTGATTTGAGGTAAATATTGCACAGCAATTAAGTTTCCAAAATCGTAGCAAGGCAATGAAGTATTCGTATAAGAATAGTAATTTCCTGATGCGGAGTAAATGGTTAAGGGTATTAAATAGATGGTGTTATTCGCAAACGTGTTAGCTGGAAACGAATTGTAAAATGACATATCATTGGAATCAATAAAGTCCTGAGATTGAATAATTCCTAAGAAACAAGGATCTGTATTGATGTCAATATCATCCATTGGATTTAAACCTTGGGTTGGAGGACAACTGTATACCGCCCATGACATAGAGGGATCATATGCAGGACCTGGAGGATTGTTAGCCTCAGCGGCATAGATGAAATCATTGTTCGAAATTAATTCAATTTCGTCTGAGTAACAAAGTACATAGTTGTTTGTGCTACTTCCAATGATTTGAGTGCTATAAGTACCTGCATTTGCAGCACAACCGCAAGCTGCTGGATTGTCATACAAAGGCGTTGTAATGGTACAAGCTGGATCAGCTGAAAACACTGCGGTAACACTGCAGTTCACGGTACCATCTGATTGAATGTTATTGATAGACCAATTTAATGGGCTGACAAATGGTGCATTATAAACCATACTATTTCCATTGCAATCGGTGAAGGTAAGTGTTCCAGATGAAGGTGCATTAGTAAAGGATACAGATCCGGTAAGGTTAAAGGTATTGTCAGGTTGACAAGCACTTACGTTTACGTTGATGGCATTTAAATTACATGGTGTCACACAGCTTGGAGCCGTGTAAGCTAAGGTAGCTGTACAAGTTGGATCGGCAGTAAAATAAGCTGTGACATCACAAGCGCCACCACCAGCTGGAATATTATTGATGGTATAGTTGAATGGGTCTGGAAGTGGACAATTGTAGGTCGCTTGTACCCCTTCACAAGACTCCACAATTAATTGTCCAGTGGTTGGATTATCTGTAAAAGTCATGGAACCAGATACGGAATACGTATTGGTTGCACTATTGCACGCGGTTGGATTTGCAGTAATCGTATTGATGTTACATGGATAAATGATAGCACAGTCCGTAGTGGCACTACCAGAGGCTGTAAGTGTGATATTTTGTTCAACATCCGCATAGTTGGTAATGAGTAAAACATATACCTGACCAACCAAAGCATTCGGAATGGTTGGGTATTCTGTCGAAACAAATGAATAGGAACAATCTACAACTTCAGCGGTAGGTGACCCCATGGAACCGCAATCTGCTTGGGCGGTTGCTAAACTGTTGTATGGACCATATAAAATATAATCCACATCAGATCCTGCGGACAAAGTCATATTAAGTACTCCGGGTGTAGCTATTTTCAAATAATACCAGGTTGGATTAGGCTGTGAAAAAAGACAATCGTAATTGTTTCCTGGATCTATGTTGTTATTACCTGATTGTGCGGGGAAGTTTAATCCACTATTCGTACAAATTGGATTCATTTGTAAACAAGTGACATTGGTTGGTGGCGGCGAAACAACAGTTTCCGTTACACACAAACTAAAAGTTCCTGTTCCTCCAGCATAATCCCAAAAACGAATCAAATACGTATTACCGGGTGTTAAACCAGTCAAATCCAATTGAGGCATAGAGTTTAAGCCGCCATCATCATCACAGGCAACCTCAGTCCATGCGCCACAAGACCCTGAATACACGGCCATAACGCCATCAGAAATTGAACCTTCTTGGGTTTGAATACTAATTGCTCCAGAAGCGGGGGCAGTAAATGAATACCATACATCTTCTCCCATAGAGCCACATGTTGGTGTTCCACCATTTGCTGCATTCGTATTGATTGCTGCACCTACAGTTGTTCCGTTGGTATAAGAGCAGCTACTTCCAACTGCAATATTAGGTGCTTGTAACACCCCCGAATTGCATGGGGTATTCGTTTGTGCTTTAAGGTTTTGAATCCCAAAGCATGTCAAAAACATGGAAAGGATTAAAAAGTAGTTTGATTTCATCTTGTTTAAAGCGGTTTAGTTTTGTTTTTGTAGGATTGCTTCTCTTTTTAATCGAGCATTGTTGATTGAAGTATCTATTTTCTCAAACCAACCAGATTCTATTGCTTTCTGGTTTTCTTCAGGGTTATTTTTGACCCAATTCTTCTTCACTTCTAAAGCTAAAATATATTTGTCAAGACTTTCTAATGTCCATTCTTGATTGGTCTTCACTACCTGAGAAGGCTTTGCTTTTTGTTCGTCAGAACTTAATTGTTTTTCAACAACTTGTTGATCTTGTTTAACAGAAGTAATTTGATTTTGAGAAAAAACAAATTGACACAAAAATAGTGCACTAAATAGTATAGCAAATTTCATTTCGAATGGTTTAAATTTATTCAGTCGTTATTTAAACGATAAAATTAATAAAGAGTTGCTTTATAATGAAATATACTTATAAACATTTCAAAAAATTACTCTTCTATTTTGTTGAAATCACCTCTTAAAATTCGAATTCTTTTTCTGGCTTCAGTAACGAAAAAACTTCCAGGAAATTCATAGAGTAATTTTTTATATAATTCCAGCGCTTTTTCGGGGTTGTTTAGAGGATAATCGTATGTTTCAGCTAACATGAATATGGCATCATCTGCAAGGATGTCACCTTTATAATATTTAAGTAACTCCTCTAGGTACTTGATTTCTTGATCCCAATTCTTACTTTTTTTCATGGCCTGCGCTTTTTTTAATAAGATTTCATCACCTAAACCATGTGCCGGATATTCCTGAATGATGCTATCGAAAAGTTGAAAGGCTTCTTCGATTTTGAATTGTTCTATCTTTAAATCCGCTTGCGAAAACCAATACATGGCTTGAAAGTTGCTGTCTAATCCAAAATTATCGGTAATTAAAATCGATAAGTTCATGGCGTCGTTTGCAATTAACTTGGAGGTAGATTGTTTTAATACGTCTAACTGACTTTGGGCATAGTCAAATTCGCCATCGTAGTAAAATATCTTTGCATTCTTGAATTTTGCTTCTTGTCCAATGGTTTCATATTTAAAATCGGCGTCAATTTGCATGTAGAGTAGGGAGGCCGTCCAAATATCGTTTTTAAGCATGAGGATATCTGCCAATTGCATTTTGATTTCAGCTTTATCCATGTCGCTATAGGTAGCTTGGTCCAAAGCTTGACTCAAAGTTTGACTTGCCTCCTCACTTCGATCACAATAGAATGCCTGAATGAAAGTCATTTCTAAAAGCAAGGATAATGTTGACCTGCGATTTTGTCTTTTTTCGATTGCGTTTTGGTATTGCTCAACCAATTTATTTAATGCGGATTGATCGAGAACCTGTAGGGTTTTTATTTCCTCAAAACTGGTATGGAAATAGGCGTTTTCTGAGCGGTCAAAATAAGGATTGGATGGTCCTTTTTGGATGAGGTATGCAAAACATTTCTTAGCAACCACAAAATCTTTGTTTTCCAGACAAATTCTTCCAAGATCATAAATGTATTGTCCATCACTTTGTGTTCTTTTGTCGATGGCTTGCAATTGAAGGAGTGCTCCTTCAAAATTTTTCGTTTGAATGAACTGCCAAATGAGCATTTGGGTGTATATTTCATTTTCTGGATGTTTTTGAACCCTGCTGATTAATGCATTTTTAAGCGATTTAATTCCTGGATTCGCTTCGTTTGAGAAATCAATTTGCTTAACCAGAACTTGCTGTAAATTATAGATTTGATCGGGGAAGATATCAAGAATTGAAATATATTCTTGGATCATTTTGTCCGGCTGATTCAATGCGCTGTAAATTTCGGCGAATTGAAATTGAAAGGGATAGCTGTCTTTGAAGAACTTTCTGCCTTTTTCTATCGTTTCTAAAGCATAGTTGAGTTGGTTCACGGCTCTAAAAGCATTGAATAGTTCTATGATTTTAGAAGGATTCAAAGGTACATTTTTAACCAAATTAGCGTATATTTTTGCAGCTTCTTTTGGTTCTTCGTTCTTTTCATACAGTTGTGCTAACAGGAACGAAAAATCATAGTTTGCATCTTTCTGGTCGATGAATCTTTTGAGTTGCTTTTCAGCTCCTTTGATGTCATTGGTTTGAATTAAACATTCCACCCATCTTTTTTTATTCAGATCTGATGGATTTGACTTTGCCAATTTTTCGTAATAATCTAAAGCTTTGTCATATTCTCCATTGTTAAAATACATTTGCGCCAATTGTTGATCCGAGTTTGCAGGTTGACTATAACTCAGCCAATGAAAACCAATGAGAAATATGAAAAGAAATATTTTTAGCATGCACTAAATTTAATAAATAAGCTTGAACAATTTTTTCTGAGCATAAAAAAATCCGCCGAAGCGGATTAATTAAATATGTGTAAAATTCAAATAACGATGGAGTACTTTTGGTATTTCAACGCCATTTTCTGTTTGGAAATTTTCTAAAATAGCTGCGACAATTCTCGGCAAAGCAAGAGCTGATCCATTCAAGGTGTGTGCTAATTGTGTTTTTTTGTCATTTGTTTTAAAACGCAATTTCAAACGATTAGCTTGGAAGGTATCGAATCGAGATACGGAGCTTACTTCTAGCCATTTATCTTGTGCTGCAGAATAAACTTCAAAATCATAGGTCATGGCCGAGGCAAAACCAGTGTCGCCACCACATAATCTCAAAATTCTAAATTGTAATCCTAAATTCGTTAGTAAAGCTTTAACGTGTTCAAGCATTTCATCTAGAGCTTTTGCCGTATTATTTGGGTGCTCAACGCGAACGATTTCAACTTTATCAAATTGGTGTAAGCGATTTAAACCTCTTACATCTTTTCCATAAGATCCTGCTTCTCTCCGGAAACAAGGTGTATATCCGCATAACTTGATGGAAAAATCTTCATTTGGAAGAATAACATCTCGATAAATATTGGTTAAAGGAACTTCTGCTGTTGGAATGAGGTACAAATCATCTTCATTTACATAATACATTTGTCCCTCTTTGTCTGGTAATTGACCTGTTCCGTATCCAGAAGCTTCATTGACAACTAACGGTGGAATAAATTCTTCATAACCTGCTTTCTCAGCTTCATCTAAAAAATAAGCAATTAATGCACGTTGTAATTTGGCACCTTTTCCTTTGTATATTGGGAATCCAGCACCAGTTACTTTTACTCCCAATTCAAAGTCAATCAAATCGAATTTTTTAGTGATTTCCCAATGAGGAAGAGCTTCAAAGTTAAATTGGGGTTTTTTACCAAATTCATGAACAGTTTCATTGTCCAATTCATTTTTCCCTGCTTTCACCAATTCATTCGGTACATTCGGAATTTGATATAATAATTGGGTGATTTGTTTTTCTAATTGATCAACCTCTGTTTTTAATGCAGCTTCTTTTTCTTTGAGCTCAGCTGTGCGTTGCTTTTTAGCATTCGCTTCCTCTTGCTTTCCTTGCTTGAATAATTCACCAATTTCTTTAGCAATTGCATTTAATTCCGCTGAAATGGACTCTAAATTGGTTTTATCCCCTCTCCATTGCGCATCAAGCGTTAAAATTTCTTCTAGGATTGGGCTAACGTCCAGGTTTCTTTTTTTAAGGCTTTCGATGATGGCCTCCTTTTCATTTCGGATTCTGCTAATTTCTAACATCGTAATGGATTGAATTATTTTTTGCGAAGATATTAATTAAAATAAAAAAGGCGAACATCAGCCCGCCTTTAATTCTTTATTTTTATTCGAATTATGCCTCAGCAGCCTCAAATGGAACTACTGATACAAACGAACGATTGTTTTTCTTTTTTCTGAATTCAACAATCCCGTCAGTTAATGCAAATAAAGTATGGTCCTTACCAATACCAACATTTAAACCTGGGTGATGTTGAGTTCCACGTTGACGAATAATGATGTTTCCAGCAATTGCAGCTTGACCACCATAAATTTTAACGCCTAATCTTTTGCTATCTGATTCACGACCGTTTTTCGAACTACCGACTCCTTTTTTATGTGCCATTGTTTCTAAATTTTACTCCAAATTGATTGGAAAGTTCTTATTAAGCTTTGATGTCTTTAATCGTAATTGCTGTAAAGCTTTGACGATGTCCATTTTTCTTTTTGTAACCTTTTCTTCTTTTCTTTCTGAAAACGATTACTTTATCACCTTTAACGTGGTTGATAACTTCTGCAGTAACTTTCGCTCCTGCTATAGCTGGGGCGCCAACGTTGATTTTGCCTCCGTTGTCTACTAAAAGAACGCGATCAAATTCTACTTTTGACCCTTCTTCAGCTGCTAAACGGTGAACAAAAACCTTTTGGTCTTTTTGCACTTTAAATTGCTGCCCTGCTATTTCTACAATTGCATACATAGCTTAAATTTTAATATTAAATTCTTAAATTGGACGACAAAGATAACTGTTTTTTTATTAGTAGCAAATATTTTGTGCAATTTTATTAAGGAATACGAACCATTTCATTCATGATGCGCTCAATTTTACTTACAATTTGATAATTAGAACAACTGTAATTGTTGATGATGATGCTGAATGACAGTTTTTTGCCGCTGAGCGTGGTTACATAACCTGCATAGGATTTAACGCGTTCCATGGTGCCGCTTTTGGCTTGAATTTTACCTGCAGCAATTTGTTGGACACACAGGTCTGAAACAGTGCCGCTAACTCCTACAGTAGGTAGAGTTTGCAAGAATGATTTGTAGTTTATCGATTGCGCCATGTAATTTAATAATGTGGTGAAATCGGCGGCACTTACTGCATTTGATCTTGACAGGCCGCTACCGTCTTCGATGAAAAGACCATTAAATTTCAGTTTATTGCCAAAATATTGTTTTAAAAAACGCACCCCTTCTTTAAGCGTTCCTTTCCCCATTTTTTGATATCCTATTAAGCCCAACATCGATTCTGCAAATAAGTTAATGCTTTTGTAATTGGTTTCTTTTGCAATTTCACTCAATTTTGGTCCCATGTGGGTGTGAATTAATTGAAATTCAAGATAGTTGTTTTTCACTTGCTGGTTGGTTCTGAATGGTGCGAATTTTTCAGTCACGGGAATTTGATTCCTTGTTAGATGATCATAGAGCACTTGTGCAAGGTATGCTTCAGGATCGGGCAAACTTCCTTTAACTACGTAGTCATTTCGATTCATTGGTAGGAAGCCGGTTCCAAATCGATCAGAAGAAAAAGGTGCTCCATAAATAATGGACTTGTCATTCGTGATTTTAGCATTTTGAATGTAATTGGTAAACTTAAAATCCGGCAGTTTTGGGTCTGTATACCTTAAAGTGCAAACTTCTCCGGCAACCGAGCCTGTTTGGAAATGGTACTTCATCAAATTATCGGCAATACAAATCCCGCCGAAACCTGCACCATAATAATTCCCGATATCCGACCAAGCCCAGCCGTCAGGAACTCCTTCATACCCAAATTCAGATCCGTCAACAATGATTTTTCCAATGATTTTTTTAATCCCAGATTGTTGAATAGCAAGCATCCATGAGTTTAAAAAATCCAATTCTTTACCGTAAGCATTGAAGTATTTACTTCCTAACGTGGGATCTCCTCCTCCTCGAACCCATAAATTGCCTAAAAGTTCTCCGTTCAAATTGATTGTTCCATCGATATACAAACGAGTATGGGGCTGGTAATTGGGACCTAGGATATCAATCGCTCCTGCAGTTGAAAATAATTTAGCAGTGGAAGCCGTAGATAAACTAAGGTTAGGTTGGTGTTCAAAAATCACCTTGTTGCTATTCACTTCTTTCAATTGAAACGAAATCCCTGCACTTTTTAAGCTTGGATCAGAAATGAAATTTTGAAATTGCGCTTCTAAATTGGATTGAGCTTGTAGACCCAAGAAACAAAAAATGAGCATGATGAAAAAAACGATAGATTTCATAGATATTTGAATTTTTTGATGTTTTTTATGGATAATTCCTTTATTTTTAACTTTTAATCAAATTTTAACTAAACTTTTTTAAACTACTAAATTAATATTTATTGGGGTACATGGAAGTCAAAGAAAGAGTTAAAGTTTTAAGAATTATCAATCGGTTTAATATTGGAGGGCCCACTTATAATGCGACCTTTCTCACACGTTTCTTGTCTGATGAATTTGAAACGCAATTGATCGGCGGACTTCCCGAAATTAACGAAGCCGATTCACTTCACGTGTTAGAAGAATATGGTGTAACTCCGATTTTGATTGAAGAAATGAAAAGAAACCCGAGCCTGATGAATGATATCAAAGCATTTTTTAGGATTCGAAAAATCATTAAATCTTATCGTCCACATATTGTTCATACCCATGCTTCAAAAGCGGGAGCAATCGGAAGATTAGCTGCTAAATCTTGCGGAGTACCTGTCATCGTGCATACCTTTCACGGACATGTGTTTCACAGTTACTTTGGCATAATTAAAACACAATTAGTTAAAACCATCGAACGATTTTTAGCCCGATTATCAACGGGTATTATCGTTATTTCGGAATTGCAAAAGGAGGAAATTGTTTCGCAATTTAACATCGTAAAATCGAAAAAGGTAGAAGTGATTCCACTTGGCTTTGATTTAGCAAAGTTCCACCAAAATTTGGAAATCAAAAGGGCAAATGTTCGAGAGAAATATCGCATTCAGTCGGATGAAATTGCCATTGCTATTGTTGGACGTTTAGCGCCGATTAAAAATCACTTTTTATTCTTAAACGTGGTGGAAAAAGCTTTAGCCAAGACATCTCAAAAGCTTAAAGTATTCATTGTCGGTGATGGAGATATGAAAGCTTCTATATCCCAAAGGGTGAGTGAAATCAATGCGCAATATGGAGCTGTTATTGAAATGACTTCTTGGGAAAAGGACATCGCAACATTTAATGCAGGAATGGACATCATTTGTTTAAGTTCCAACAATGAGGGAACACCCGTATCGTTGATTGAAGCACAAGCTGCAAATATTCCAGTGATTTCTACCAACGTTGGGGGAGTATCTGACGTGGTGAAAGAGGGTGAAACAGGGTACATAGTTCCGAAGGAAAACGAAGATGCCTTTTTAGAAAAACTTCTTTTTTTAATCGAAAATGAAAATATTCGAAAAAAAATGTCACAAAATGGGTGGAATTACGTACAAGACAAATTCAGTTATATTACTTTAGTAAAAAATACAGAAAAATATTACCAGCGATTATTAACCAAGCATCGAAAATAATTTATGAAAAATCTCATTTACTTTTTTAGCCTTAGTTTGTTGTTGCTTACGAGTTGTGGGGTGAATTCTAATATTATGTTTAAATCTCCAAAGGGAGAATATGCAAAGAAAGATAGTGTTTTATTAGCTCCTCCTACCGATTATAAAATTGGAATAGATGATAAAATCAGTTTTACCCTATCTGCAAATAACGGGAATAATATCATTTTAGGCATCAGTAATGTGCAAGACGGGAACCAAAACAACAACAATGTCAGCACTATTGAATATTTGGTGAATCGAGAGGGTACTGTTGAATTGCCGATTTTAGGTTATGTTCCCGTAGTTGGGTTGAGTATCAAAGAGTGTGAGGACAAGTTGGAAGAATTGTATGCTGCAGAATATCAAAAGCCATTTGTACAAGTAAGAGTAACCAATCGTAGAGTGATTGTTTTCCCAGGAAATGGGGGTGATGCCAAAGTAATTCCAATCACTAATAACAATACCACACTCATGGAGGTCATTGCTCAAGCTGGTGGAATTGCCGAAAGAGGGAAGGCAAAGGTAGTGAAGTTGATGCGCATGGAAAATGGCGTGCGACAAGTCTATACGTTTAATTTATCGACCATTGATGGCTTAAAATATTCTGATATTGTTGTGCAATCGAATGATTACATTTACATTGAACCAAATCCAAAAATATTGAGGGAAGTCATCAAAGAAGTAGCACCAATCATGGCTGTTATCTCTTCAACGATAATTGTAGTAACCTATATCATAAACTTGAAATAAATTGAATCAAAAATCAAAGATCATCAACAAAGAGTTTGATCCACTTATTTTTCAAACTATTATAGGTAGGTTCTGGTATTGGCCTATCTTTACGCTTTTCTTTTTTTTAGGAATTGGATTCTTTTATTTAAGGTATACGAAACCGGTTTATGAGTCAAGTTTGGTAATTCAGCTTGATAACCAAGACAAAGCGAAAAATATTTTAGAAGAAAACACTTCGTTGTTGAATTCAAATGAGGACGAATTGTCCTCCAAAATTGAATTGATTAAATCGCAATTATTGTTTGAAAAAGCCATTACAAGGATTGGATTTAATATCAGTTTGTATTCCCACGGAAGGGTACTCACGGAAGAACGCTATTTGAATAGCACGTTTAATGTTCAACCCTATTTCTTGTATGACTCGACATTAATTTCGGTACCGATTTTTTTAAAGTATAAAAATGATAAATTAACCTTGAATTATCAGTTAGGCGGTAAATCGTACCATTTATTAGGAAAATTGGATGAACATTTAATCAATCAACATTTTGATTTAGTGATAAAATCTCCAAATCCTTCGGCTCTTGAAGATGAGCAAGATAATAATGAGTTGTATTTTACCTTTAATTCCATCGAGTCTTTTGCTGGCAAATATTTACCCAATTTATTGGTTACTCCAATGGATCCGTTAGCAAAAACCATTCAGATTTCCTTTAAAAGTAATAATGCTCAGTTGAGTCATGATATTACCTTGGCAGTTGCTGAGGTATTTATGGAGTTTGATGATGAGCTGAAAAGAAAAAGTGCGGATAACATTTTGGATTTCATTAATAATCAATTGGATTCCTTAGCAGGAGAATTGGAAAAATCAAAAGACAGTTTGTTATTGTTTCAAAAGAAATCAAATCTCCCCAACCCAGAGGAGATTTCGACCAGCCTTTCTTCTCAAATTTCAAAGTTACAGGATGAGGCATTTATTGTAGATGAAGAAATCAGAACTTTACGCAACATAGATAGCAAGTTAAGGTCGGAGCCAAATCGTTTGGAAGTATACCGCATCATGCCTGAAATGTTAGGAAAGAGCTATGAAAATTCTTTAAGCGGTCAAATAGAATCTTTACATACCTTATTGGAGAAAAAAGAGGACTTGCTGTTTCAAGCCACTGAGGAAAATAGCGAGGTAAAACTGATCAATACGAAAATTCAAAACAAATTAATTACAATTCGAAAAAGTGTTTCGGTAATTTTGGAACGTTTAATTTCAAAAAGTAGAAATATTAAATCAAAAATTGGTGGATTTGAAAATGAATTTTTTGAGATTCCAGAGAAGAAAATGGAATTTAGTCGATTAAAAAACATTCAAGATTTAAATGAAAAATTCTACTCTTTGTTGACTGAAAATAAGGTGCGTTATGCTATATCCAATGCAGGTTTCTCCTCTGCTAACCGAATTTTAACACGTCCAAGTGTTGCTGTATCTCCAATTTCTCCCAACAAAAAGTTGATTTACATCTCTTTTACCTTAATTGCATTAATTGTTGGTTTTGGAATTATGTTGGTGAAGTACATTACCTTTAATGATGTGAACATGTTGGAAGACCTGAAAAATCTGTTACCTGCGCAAGCTTCCATCTTAGGTTCTGTTCCTAAAGTGAATTATTCCATGGAGTTTTCAGAATTGGTGGTACAAAACCAGCCCAAAGCTATGATTTCTGAAGCTTTACGTAAAATCAGAACCAATCTTAATTACATTCATCCGAATTACCAAACTATTGCAATTTCCTCAACCATTTCAGGAGAAGGGAAAACATTCGTTGCGCTTAATTTAGCTGGAATTATTGCAATGGGCGGTAAAAAAACCGTGTTGATTGATTTGGATATGCGTAAACCGAAAATCCATATTGGATTGAAAGCATCCAATATGAAAGGGATGAGTGGTTTAATCATAAAAGAATATGGGTTGAATGAGGTAATCCAGCGTTCAGAATTGGAGAATTTAGATTTTATTACTGCCGGACCAATTCCGCCGAATCCCTCTGAACTTCTGTTAAGCGATCGTTACAAGGAGGTCTTGAATGAATTGAAATCAAAATACGATGTCATAATTATCGATAATCCTCCAATTGGATTAGTTTCAGATGGAATTAAAAACTTAACTGACGCAGATATTCCAATTTATGTGTTTAAATCGCATTACTCGAAACGAAATTTCGCATTGCGATTGAAGGAATTGTTCGAAATGAAGCAATTAGATAGCCTCAATGTGATTTTAAATGCCGAAAAAATCAGTCGTTTCAGTGGTTATGGTTACGGTTATGGATATGGTTATGGCTACTACGAACAATCGAGCAAGAAAACGGAAGGATCCAGATTTCAAAAAGTGGTGAATCGAATAAAAGGATTATTTAAAAAAGATGGAAATTGAATCATTTGAGGTAGATGGGTTATATCTTCTTAAACCTAGGGTTTTTGAAGATGAAAGAGGGTATTTTTACGAGTCATTTAACCAGGTTCGTTATGAAGAATTAGGTTTAGATTTTAAACAGTTTTGTCAAGATAATGTATCTCATTCCAAAAAAGGGGTATTGAGAGGACTTCATTTTCAAAATCCACCCTTTGCTCAAGGAAAATTGGTTTCTGTCTTGCAAGGTGCCGTCTTGGATGTGGCGGTAGATCTTCGAAAAAATTCTAAAACTTACGGTAAACATATCAAGGTAGAACTCAACGCGTTGAATCATCATCAATTTTACATACCGCCTGGATTTGCTCATGGATTTTTAGCATTGGAAGATGATACCATTTTTTCCTACAAATGCACGGCTTATTACGCCCCAAAAGCAGAAAGAACATTGATGTGGAATGATGAAGATTTGAACATTGATTGGCAATATGTAAATCCGATTGTTTCTTCTAAAGACCAAATTGGCGAAAAATTCATTAATTTTGATTCACCATTTTAAAGCATGATTAAATTACTACAATTAATTGGGTTTGGATTAGGAGGGATCATCATTGCCTACATTTGTAATTTATTGTTGTTATCCTTCTCTAAGTCCCTGGGAATACGCAATAAAAACGATGTTGTCGTTCGTTGGAGCAATGAATCCAAACCATCCCTTGGTGGGGTTAGTTTTTTTATTGTTTTTCTATTTTCTTCGATTGCCTATTCGATTTTGTTTTTTGATGAAAATATTTTTCACAATATCCAATTTGTTGGTTTGATGTTAGGTGGTGCGATAGCCTTTACCATGGGCTTAGCTGATGATGCATATAATACAAGACCGATCATGAAATTGATCATTCAAATTTTATGTGGATTAATATTAGTGTTTACAAAAACAACCATTGATTTAACTCATCACTTTTACATAGATGCCATTTTAACCGTTTTTTGGGTGATTGTTCTGATGAACTCACTCAATATGTTAGATAATATGGATGGCATCACGGGAACGGTAGTTTTATTCATTCTCCTTACTTGTTTAATTACTAATTGGATTTTATTAGATTTCAACGCGAATATTTGGAGTATTATGTTAATCGCAATGATTGGTGGAGTCATTGGTTTTTTAAAGTTGAACATTCACCCGTCTAAATTATTTATGGGCGATGCTGGAAGTCAATTCATTGCTTTTTTTGTGGCCTTTTTTAGTATTCAAAGTTTATGGAATGTGAATCAATTTACCCTCACTCAAATTCCATCTTGGGTTGGATTTGTCCTTTGTTTGGTTGTTTTAACTCCAGCGGCAGTGGACACTTTAACCGTGGTCATTAATCGACTTAAAAAAGGTCAATCTCCTATGGTAGGAGGGAAGGATCATACCACACATCATTTAGTATATGCAGGTAAAACTGATCTGCAGGTTTGGTTTATTTTTCTGGGAATTAGTTTATTGAGTTTAATTTTAGGCTTGATAATCGTTTTAATGGTGAAAACAAATTATTTGGCCTTAATACCCATATTTATTTTATTTTTTGTCGTTACTTTTTTGTTACTTTACAAGAATACAATTAAATATAAACCCAAACAATAAAAGTTGGCATTTTGGAAAATGGATTCATTGAGGTTTTTGGAGCAAGAGAACATAACCTTAAAAATGTTGATTTAAAAATTCCTCGCAATCAATTAATCGTTTTTACAGGTTTAAGCGGCAGCGGTAAATCTTCTTTAGCTTTTGATACGATTTTCGCAGAGGGACAGCGCAGGTATCTCGAAACATTTTCTGCATATGCAAGGCAATTTTTAGGCGGATTGGAACGTCCTGATGTCGATAAAATTGAAGGTTTAAGTCCCGTAATTTCCATTGAACAAAAAACAGTTTCTAAATCGCCGAGATCTACCGTAGGTACCATCACCGAAATTTATGATTTTCTTCGTCTGCTTTATGCTCGCGTAGGCATCGCCTATTCTTATATGACCGACGAAAAAATGGTTAAATACTCAGACGATGAAATTGTAAATCTAATCCTTGAAAAGTATGAGGGTCAGAAAATCGTTTTATTGGCTCCTAAAATAAAATCAAGAAAGGGACATTACCGCGAATTGTTTGAGCAAATTGCCAAATCCGGCTTTACAAAAGTACGCGTGGATGGTGAAATAGTGGATATTACCAAGGGCATGCGTTTAGATCGCTATAAAATTCATGACATCGAAATTGTGGTAGATCGGATTGCGGTCAGTCAAAAGGATCGTAATCGAGTTTATGAATCGGTTGTTAATGCGATGCGTCTAGGCGGTAAATCAATGATGGTACAAATCCATGAACAAACGGAGGTGCGTCATTTCAGTCGTGCATTGATGTGTCCAACCACAGGTATTAGTTACCCTGAACCTGAACCTAATTTATTTTCGTTCAATTCTCCATACGGAGCTTGTCCACATTGCGCAGGTTTAGGTGAGGTGGTAGAAGCGGATCTTGCTAAGATTATTCCCAATCCAAAACTATCGATTAAAAAAGGAGCGATTATTCCTCTTGGAGAATACAAGAAAAATCATTTCTTTGATAAAATCGAATCTATTTTACAAGCATTTGATTATACCCTTCAAACTCCTGTTGAAGAGTTATCGGAAGAATTGTTAAATCTTCTCCTGTATGGTAATGAGGACGTTGAAGATCGGCATATTAGCATCCGATTTGAGGGTGTGGTAAATTTTATCCTTCGTCATGCAGATGAAAGCTCAAAGGCGATAGAACGATGGGCACAAAGCTTTATGAATAAAGTAGAATGTCCAACTTGTCATGGATACCGTTTAAAAAAAGAAGCCCTTTTCTTTAAAATCAATGGTCAACACATTGGTGAATTAGGAAAGATGGATTTGGGTGAATTGGGTCTATGGTTTAAGCAATTGCCTGATGTACTGAATGAAAACCAAAAGCGAATTGGTACTGAAATCCTCAAAGAAATTAATGCACGATTGGGTTTTATTTTAGATGTGGGTTTAGAATATTTGACCTTGAATCGTTCAGCTAAAACATTATCAGGAGGGGAGGGACAGCGTATTCGTTTGGCTACCCAAATCGGCTCCGAGTTAATGAATGTCTTGTATATCTTGGATGAACCTTCTATTGGCTTGCATCAACGCGACAATACTCGATTGATCAATTCATTAAAAAAATTAAGAGATACTGGAAATACAGTCATTGTGGTTGAACATGACAAAGAAATGATCGAAGCGGCTGATTTCATTGTTGACATTGGTCCCGGTGCAGGTATCCATGGAGGATCAATAGTAAATGCAGGTACCTATCAAAATTTAATTTCAAATCATTCCTTGACCACACAATACCTTAAAGGGGAGAAGAGCATTCCAGTTTCTACGACAAGAAGAAAAGGGAATGGAAAATTTCTTCAGCTCAAGGGGGCTAATGGTCATAATTTGAAAAATGTTAATTTAAAAATACCGTTAGGCACATTGACATGCATAACGGGGGTTTCAGGAAGTGGAAAATCTTCGTTAATCAATCAAACCTTATATCCTATTCTGTTAGCGCATATTTATCATGGTGTGCGCAAGCCACTTCCTTATCAATCCATTTCAGGATTAGAACATTTGGATAAGGTCATCGAAATCGATCAAAGTCCGATTGGTCGAACACCGAGGTCCAATCCTGCTACTTATACGAAAATGTTTGATGAGATCCGCAGTTTATTTGCAAGCCATCCTGAGGCACAGATTCGTGGATATAAGCCAGGTCGTTTTTCGTTCAATGTAAAGGGCGGAAGATGTGAAACGTGTTCTGGTGGAGGTATGAAACTAGTCGAAATGAATTTTTTACCGGATATCTATGTCGAATGCGAGATTTGTCAAGGTAAACGATACAATCGAGAAACGTTGGATGTGCGCTACAAAGGAAAATCTATTAGTGATGTCCTGAATATGACCATAGAGGATGCAACAGCTTTTTTTGAGCACATTCCTAAAATCCATCGCCCTTTATCCATGCTTCAATCGGTTGGTTTGGGTTATATTACCCTTGGACAATCATCCACCACACTTTCTGGAGGGGAAGCGCAACGCATCAAATTATCTTCTGAATTAGCTAAAAAAAGTACAGGGAATACCATTTACATTTTAGATGAACCATCAACCGGTCTTCATTTTGAGGATATTCGAATGTTAAATGAAGTATTGCAGCGTTTAGTCGATGAGGGCAATACCGTGTTGGTAATCGAACACAATTTAGACTTGATTAAAGTGGCTGATTATATCATCGATATTGGACCTGAGGGTGGAAAAGGCGGCGGTACGGTGGTTGCAGAAGGAACGCCAGAAAAAGTGGTGAAAAATTTCAAAGAGAAGAGCCATACGGCTAAATATTTAGCATTGGAGCTTTCATCATTATAAAAGCACTTTATTTTTTAATTGCTTCAGATTTAATTTTTGAAGTAGTTCATTTCCTTGTAAACTTTCCATCATATCTAAGTGACTCATGCGGTGACAATCCGAAGCTATAAAATCTACGGCATCTGCTTGAATGAGTTTAACGGCTTGTTTTTTGACATCTGGGCCATAATTACCCGAAAGCGAATTGATATTCAATTGAATGGAAATTCCTTTTTCTCGATATTCGAATGCTTTTTCGATACTGCCGTGGAAATAATGGTAACGTTCAAAATGAGCTAAAATAGGTTGATATCCTGCAGAAAGTAAATTGAAAAACATCGCATCTTCGAAACTGGGTTGGTGATGAAATCCAAATTCGAGCAAACAAAATTGATTCCCGAACGTCAGTACTTCCTTCCTTTTTATCCGCTCCATAAAGGCATCATCGTAAAAATGTTCTGCAGCGGCTTCAAATTCGATGGGGATGTTTTCTTTCGCGATTAATGCTAAAACTTCATCGCGACCTCTATAAATATTATCGCGATCGTTTTTATAAAAGTCTTGCATGATGTGCGGTGTGGTAATTACCTTTTTGTATCCAAGATCAACGAATTTAAGTAATAGTGCTTTTGTTTCTTCTAAGGATTTAGAGCCATCGTCAATACCCGGAATTAAATGGGAATGCATATCTACAGCTATGGCAGCGTAATCAAATCTGTCAGTGGTTTTAGCCTTGAAAAGATGATTGAAAAATCCCATTAGTGGTGATACATTTTTTGATAATACGACTGATAAGCTCCAGAGGTCACATCTTTCAGCCAATTTTCATTGGCTAAATACCAATCTACCGTTTTAGATAATCCTTCTTCAAACGTGATACTCGGTTTCCATCCCAATTCGGTGGCAAGTTTTGTGGCATCTATAGCGTATCTTGCATCGTGTCCTGCGCGGTCTTTCACAAAGGTGATAAGTTTTTCAGACGTACCAGATTCTCGATTTAATTTTTGATCCATGAGTCTACATAAATACTTCACTAAATCAATGTTTTTCCATTCATTTAAACCACCCACATTGTATGATTCGCCTACCGTTCCTTTGTGAAATATAGTATCAATGGCACTGGCGTGATCTTCTACCCACAACCAATCGCGAATATTTTCACCTTTACCGTAAACGGGAAGCGGTTTTAATGCTTGAATGTTGTGAATCATTAAGGGTATTAATTTTTCTGGAAAATGATGGCTTCCGTAATTGTTGGAACAATTAGACATTTTGATCGGCAATCCATACGTATGAAAGTAGGCGTTCACGAAATGATCGGATGCTGCTTTGGATGCTGAATAAGGGCTTCTAGGGTCGTAGGCTGTAGTTTCTTTAAACAATCCTTCTGAACCCAAGCTACCATAAACTTCATCGGTGGATACGTGATGAAAAACGTGATTGGCATCTTTCCAAAACTGTCGAGCGCATTCCAGTAAATTCAAGGTGCCTATGACATTGGTTTGTGCAAATTCCATAGGACCTTCAATGGATCGATCTACATGAGATTCAGCTGCCAAATGTATGACATCAGTAATTTCATATTTTTCAAAAACACCTTGAAGGGATTCCTTTTGACAAATATCTACTTTTTCAAAACGATAGTTTGGCAATTGGTCAACATCTTCTAAATTTTTTAGATTTCCTGCGTAGGTCAATTTATCCAAATTGACAATTAAATAAGACGGATAGTGGCGAAGAAACCTTCTGACCACATGACTTCCAATGAAACCAGCGCCTCCTGTTATTACTATTTTTTTCTCGTAGTTCATTATAAACTCCAATACTCCAATTGGTTAATTTTATTTTTGAAAATACCTTTAACATCTACAAAAATACCATCTTGATCAGCCATTAAATTCATAAAGTCAGCCTCGTTCATCGCTACATATTCTTTATGGTTTACGGCAACAATGATCGCATCGTATTTTTCGTTTGGATTAGGAATAAGGGTTACACCATATTCGTGTTCCATCTCTTTTGAACTTGCATGTGGATCGATAACGTCAACGTGTACTTGAAAGGATTTCAATTCGTTAATGACATCAATTACTTTTGAATTTCGGATATCACTCACATCTTCTTTAAAAGTAGCACCCATCACCAAAACCTTAGCGTCTTGAATATGCTTTCCTTTTGCAATGATTTTTTTAACCGTTTGCTTTCCGATATAAAATCCCATCGAATCGTTCACGTACCTTCCAGAGGTGATGACTTTAGAATGATAGCCAGCTTGTTGAGCCTTATGCGTTAGATAGTATGGATCAACGCCTATACAATGTCCTCCTACTAATCCAGGAGTGAATTTTAAGAAATTCCATTTCGTACCAGCAGCCTCTAATACGTCAAACGTATTGATTTTAAGTTTATTGAAGATGATTGACAATTCATTGATTAACGCAATGTTGACATCTCGTTGGGTGTTTTCAATAATTTTCGCAGCTTCAGCAACTTTGATGGTGCTTGCGCGATGAACACCTGCTTTTACGACCAATTCATATACCTTTGCAATTTGATCCAACGAGGTTTCGCAGCATCCAGAAACGACTTTAATGACATTTTGAAGGGTATGCTCTTTGTCCCCCGGATTGATGCGCTCTGGTGAATAACCTACCATGAAATCTTTTCTGAAAGTTAAGCCAGATTCCGCTTCCAAAACAGGAATACAATCTTCCTCGGTACATCCAGGATAAACTGTGGATTCAAATACCACATAGTCACCTTTCTTTAAAACTTTACCAACAGTTTTGGAGGCACCTAAAAGAGGCGCTAAATTCGGTAGATTTGCATCATCAATTGGGGTTGGTACCGCTACGATGAAAAACTGCACTTCTTTTAAATCATTGATATCCGCTGTAAAGTGAATATCACTTCCTTCAAAATCAGCGCTTTCCAATTCGTTACTTGGATCAATTTTATTGCGCATTAAATCAACACGATCTTGATTGATATCAAAACCTATGACTTTAATTTTTTTGGCAAACTCAAGTGCGATGGGTAATCCAACATAACCTAGTCCGATTACGGCTAACGTTGCTTTTTTTTCTAGTAGATCAGTGTAAATTAAGTTGTTCATTTCTTACTTTATAAATGCGTTCAATAATTTCTACTACCTTCAATCCTTCAAGTGCATTGGTGGTCGCAGAAGTTCTTCCTTTTAGGGTGTCAATTACATTTTTAATGACATAATTATGGTTGGCTGCTGAACCTTTATAGGCTCCATAGTCGTTTCCGGGGTTGGTTTCAGCTAAAACAGGCATTTCGTAATCTTTAATGTTACAAACTTCTACCTCGTTCATGTATTGACCACCAATTTTAACACTTCCATTTTTTCCTACAATGGTCATGGAAGATTCTAAATTTTGATTTGCCACAGCTGTTGAGTAATTGATACACCCCATTCCACCATTGATGAAGTCAAAACTTACAAAGCCTGAATCTTCAAAATCGGTTGAATCTTGATGGGTGAAATCAGCAAATTTCCCTTGTATATGATCAATATCGCCAAATAACCAATACATGATATCAATGAAATGGGAAAATTGGGTGAAAAGGGTTCCACCATCTAAATCTTGGGTTCCTTTCCAGCCTCCTTGCTTGTAGTAACGTTCGTCTCGGTTCCAATAACAATTTAATTGAACCATAAAAATCTCTCCTAAAATTCCTTCGGATATGATGGATTTTATCCATTCTGATGGAGGAGAATATCTGTTTTGCATCACGCAAAAAACTTGTTTGGACATTTGCAAGGATTTAAAAATCACTTGTTCGCAAGATGCTTTATCCAAGCCCATAGGTTTTTCACAAACCACATGTTTTTTAGCAGCTAATGCTTTTAAACTTTGATCCGCATGAAGTCCATTTGGGGTGCAAACATTTACTACATCAAATTCTAAGCCTGAGGCTAATAAATCATCGATCGAGTTAAAAAATGGCACCTCAAAATGTTCAGCGTCGCATTCTTTCATTGATCGGGTATCTACTAAAGCAATTAATTCGGCTTCCTCATCTCTGCGAATCATTTCGGCATGTCTTTTACCGATATGTCCTGCCCCAACTACTGCAAATTTTACTTTTTGACCTTCTGTGATCATATTTCGATTTTTGTTACTACGTTGTTATTCAATTGGTATTGATCCTTCGTCTCTGGACAAATAGCAATTCCTTTATCATTAAAATTTAGGCGATGGCCATATTCTGAAACCCATCCCAATTGACGAGCTGGATTCCCAACGACTAGAGCGAAATCAGGTACATTTTTGGTCACTACCGCACCTGCTCCGATGAAGGCATATCTACCAATGTCATGTCCACAAACAATCGTTGCATTTGCTCCGATGCTCGCTCCTTTTTTAACAATGGTTTTTGCATATTCATTTTTTCGATTTACAGCAGATCTAGGATTAATCACATTTGTGAAAACCATGGAAGGTCCCAGAAAAACGTCATCTTCACAAATTACACCTGTGTAGATGGAAACATTGTTTTGTATTTTTACATTGGTGCCTAAAACAACATCTGGTGAAATCACCACATTTTGTCCAATATTACATCGTTCACCAATTTGACAATTGGGCATAATATGAGAGAAATGCCAAATTTTGGTATCATTTCCTATGATGCATCCTTCATCAATTACTGCTGTTTCGTGTGCAAAGTAATTCATTAGCGAATAATGTATTTATCAAATTGTTGGTGCTCTGTCTTTTCCAATTCGTCTTTCGACAAACTTTTGAAGTAAGCATATGTTCTTTTTAATCCTTCTGCTCGATCTACCTTTGGTTCCCATCCTAAGATCGCTTTTGCTTTGGTGATGTCAGGTTGTCTTTGCTTTGGATCATCCGTAGGTAAATCTTGGTAAATCACTTTTTGATCAGTTCCTGTCAGTTGAATAATCTCTTCTGCAAAATCTTTGATGGTAATTTCTGACGGATTGCCAATATTAACCGGTTGAGGGTAATCTGATAATAACAAACGATAGATTCCTTCCACCAAATCATCCACGTAACAAAAAGAGCGTGTTTGGCTACCATCCCCAAAAATGGTTAAATCTTCTCCTCTAAGCGCTTGACCAATGAATGCAGGAAGTACACGACCATCATTCAATCGCATTCTTGGTCCGTAAGTATTAAAGATTCGAACGATTCTTGTTTCAAGACCATGGAACGTATGGTAAGCCATCGTCATTGCTTCTTGAAAACGTTTCGCTTCGTCATAAACTCCTCGAGGTCCCACCGGGTTTACATTCCCCCAGTATTCTTCAATTTGTGGATGAACAGTAGGGTCGCCGTATACTTCAGAAGTAGATGCAATCAATACTCTTGCATTTTTCGCCTTTGCTAAACCTAAGCAATTGTGGATTCCCAACGAACCTACTTTTAAGGTTTGAATAGGAATTTTTAAATAATCAATTGGACTTGCAGGAGAAGCAAAGTGAAGAATATAATCTAATTCACCTGGTACATGTATGAACTTAGACACATCGTGGTGATAGAATTCAAATTGTTCTAATTTGAATAAATGTTCAATGTTTTTTAGATTTCCCGTAATTAGATTGTCCATGCCAATCACGTGATAGCCTTCTTTGATAAAACGATCACACAAATGGGATCCTAAGAATCCAGCTGCACCTGTTATTAAAACTCTTTTCATCGTTCGTTTTGTTTTACATTTCGTCCGATACTACTGTAGTAGAATCCTTGTTGGTTCATTTCATCGGTTTCGAAAAGATTTCTTCCGTCAAAAATAACATTATCTTTCAATAGGCTTTTCATTTTTGCAAAATCCGGATTTCTGAAAACACCCCATTCCGTGCAGATCAATAAGGCATCTGCTTCTTCCAAGGCTTGGTATTCATTGGCAGCAAAATGAATTTTTGATCCCAATAACTTTTCGACATTGGGCATTGCTTCCGGGTCGTAAGCGGTTACGATTACTCCTTCTTGAAGCAGCGCATCAATCATATACAAAGCTGGAGCTTCGCGAATATCATCTGTATCGGGTTTGAAGGCAAGTCCCCAAATGGCAATTTTTTTACCCTTCAAGTCGCCTTTAAAATAATTTTTGATTTTTGGAAATAAGATGGTTTTTTGGTCTTCGTTGACGCGCATCACGGCATCGAGAATTTCAAAGGTGAAATCCACTTCTTTTCCGGACTTGTACAAGGCTTGCACATCCTTAGGGAAACAAGAACCTCCATAACCAATTCCTGGAAATAAAAATCGTTTTCCAATTCGATCGTCAGATCCAATTCCAATCCGAACTTTATCTACATCCGCACCTACTTTTTCGCAAAAGTTAGCGATTTCATTCATGAAGGTGATTTTTGTCGCCAAAAAGGAATTTGCTGCATATTTCGTCAATTCAGCAGATTTTTCATCCATGAAAATGATGGGGTTTCCTTGTCTAACGAAAGGTTTGTACAAACTTTCCATAATTTTTTCAGCACGTTCATCCGATGTTCCAATGACCACTCGATCGGGTTTTAAGAAATCATCCACAGCAAATCCTTCTCTTAAAAATTCTGGGTTAGAGACTACGGCAAAATTACAAGTGGCATTTTTTTGAATAGCTTCATGTACTTTTTCCGCTGTACCTACTGGAACTGTGGATTTGTCAACGATTACTTTATAGTCTTTCATCAGCTTCCCTAATTGGTCAGCTACGCCTAAAATATAGGATAAATCGGCAGAACCATCTTCGCCGGGAGGAGTAGGTAAGGCCAAGAAAACAATTTCAGCATCCTCAATTCCTTCGGCTAAGGAAGTCGTGAATTTCAATCGATCCGCTGCGATATTTCTTTCGAATAAAACATCCAAATGGGGTTCGTAAATCGGAATGATTCCTTTTTTTAATTTTTCCACTTTCGCTTGATCGATATCAATACAAATGACTTGGTTTCCTGTTTCAGCAAAACAAGTTCCTGTCACTAATCCGACATATCCTGTACCTACAACGGCAATTTTTTTCATATTATTTCTTTAAAAAAGTAGCAAAGGTTTGACAAATGTATTCTAATTGTTCAGTTTCCATTTCGGTATGAATTGGCAATGAAATTACTCTTTCGGTTAACCAATCTGTTTTTGGTAAGTCTAAATTTCCGCTTCCAAAAGTTGCGAACATGTTTTGGCGGTGTGCAGGAATTGGATAGTAAATCATGGATGGCACCTCTTTACTTGCCAGAAATTCACTTAATGCATCGCGATCAATCCCTTCCAATTGTAAGGTGTATTGATGGAAAACATGTTTTGAATAGGTATTTCGAACGGGTGTTTTTACGCCTGCAAAATTTTTGAAAAAACCATCGTAATAATCCGCTACAGCTCTTCGTTTAGCAATGTATTCATCAAGTTTTGGCAATTTGATTCTCAAGACTGCTGCTTGTATCGTGTCTAAACGGGAATTACACCCTACCACTTCATGATGGTATTTTTTACTCTGTCCGTGGTTAGCAATCATTTTTAATTTTAGTGCAAGCTCATCATCATTGGTGAAGATAGCGCCCCCATCGCCGTAGCAACCCAAGTTTTTGGATGGAAAGAAGGAAGTGCAACCGATGTGGCCAATCGTCCCTGTTTTGGATACTTGACCATTAGCATGGTAGTAATCGCTTCCAATTGCTTGAGCGTTGTCCTCAATAACATACAAATGATTTGCTTGAGCAATTTGCATGATTTCATCCATATTAGCGGCTTGCCCATAAAGATGTACCGGGACAATCACTTTCGTTTTTGGGGTAATTGCCTTTTTAATCGCTTCTGGATCGATGCAAAAAGTATCTGTATCCACTTCCACAAAAACGGGTTTTAATCCAAGCAAGGCAATTACTTCTGTGGTAGCAATATAGGTGAACGAAGGTGTAATGATTTCATCTCCAGGCTTTAAGTCGAGTGCCATAAGTGCAATTTGCAAAGCGTCTGTTCCATTTGCGCAAGGAATCACATGCTTTACACCTAAATAAGTTTCCAATTCTGTTTTGAATTTTGAAACAGCATCTCCATTGATAAATTGAGCACTTGAAATGACTTGATTGATAGCAGTATCAACTTCTGATTTAATTGCTTCGTATTGGGCAACCAAATCCACCATTTGTATTTTTTTCATCAAAAAATCTTCTTTTATAAGGGGGTAAAGATAAGCATTATCGACCTAAATAATAATATATTTTGGATATTTATCGACAAATTTTAGGCATAAAAAGAGCAAATCTTATCATTTATATGTTAATTTGTAATCAAATTAATATTCGAGTCGTTTTAAGCATGAATCTATATCTAAAAATTTTTATTCTTCTTTGTGTTCCATCGGTGATGTTTAGTCAAAGAAATGTATCTGATTCATGCATTAGCACACCTTGGATTGGTGTCCATTATGGAGGAAATTGGACTTCAGGAGATTTGGCTGATCGCTATGGGTTTTTAAATCATATTGGTGGAATTGCAGGTTATAAAACCAATAAAAATTGGTTTTGGGGAGTCGAAGGGAATTTTATTTTTGGAAATAAAGTAAATATGCCAAATTTGTTCGATGCCTTAAAAGATTCTAAAGGAAACATCACCGATATGAATGGCGATATTGCTCGCGTTTTATTGTATGCTAGAGGATTTAATGCCAATGTAAGTGTGGGGAAAATCATTCCTGTGTTGAGTCCCAATAAAAATTCTGGTATTTTTGTGTATGCAGGTGTTGGGTACTTATTGCATAAGTTGAGGATTGAAACCAATGACCAAGTAATTCCGTCCATCGAGTTGAATTACAAAAAGGGCTATGATCGATTGACGATTGGACCAAATACCAATCAATTTATCGGATATGCCTTCATGGCAAATAGAGGATTCATAAATTTTTATGCTGGATTTTACGCGCAGCAAGGTTTTACCAAAAATCAAAGGGATGTATTTTTTGACCAACCTGATGTACCAGTATCCAAGGCTTGGCGCACGGACATCCAAATTGGGTTCAAGGTCGGCTGGTTCATTCCTGTTTACAAGAGACAACCTAAAGAATATTACTACAATTAATGGCTTTCTTTTATTCCATTTCAATTCGATTATATGCTTTTCTAATTTGGCTTGTTTCGCCCTTCAATGCAAAAGCAAAATTGTGGATAGACGGTCGGAAAAATTTCCTTCAACAATTAGATGCGATTCCTTCGTCTGACCAATATTATTGGTTTCATTGTGCATCGCTGGGAGAATTCGATATGGGAAATCCCTTAATGAAAGCATGGAAGCAACAACATCCAAATGCTAAAATTTTAGTCACTTTTTTTTCTCCATCGGGATATCAATTTTATACGAAAAGGGAACATGTGGTCGATGAGGTATTATACCTACCTATTGATACTAAAAAAAATGCGACCTTGTTTTTACAAAAAATTCAACCCAAAGCAGTTTTCTTCATCAAATATGAATTCTGGAAAAATTACATTCAAGAGGCAAAAAATCGACACATTCCAGTTTTTTCCATTTGTTCCATTTTTAGAGAAAAACAAGCCTATTTTCAAATTTACGGATCATTTTTTCGCAAAATTTTAAATAATTTTACGTTTTTCTATCTTCAAGATGCTTCTTCAGGCGACTTGCTGGAAAAAATTGGGTTGAAAAATTGGAAGGTCGTAGGCGACAATCGTTTTGATGCGGTGATTGCAAATCGACAACGTGCGAAATCTTTTCAAGCAATTGAAGAGTTTTTAAATCATCAAAAGGCAATTATTTTAGGTAGTTCATGGGAAATAGATGAACAATTATTCCAAGAGGTATTAGCGGAAAACTCCACTGAAAAATACATTATAGCACCACATGAAATTGGAGAGCATCACCTTCAATCGATTGAAAAAAGATGGCCTCAAAAAACAATACGTTACTCTCAATTGAGTACTACCAATGCCGATCAACCGATTTTAATATTAGATTCGATTGGGATGTTGAATTCTGTTTATCAATATGGTAAATTGGCGTATGTAGGGGGTGGATTTACGGGGAAATTGCACAATATCCTTGAGCCAGCAGTTTTTGGTTTACCAGTGATTTTTGGACCTAAGCACAGTCGTTTTCCTGAAGCACAAACATTTATTGATCAAGGTTTTGGATTTTCCGTTTCTTCGCATGATGAATTAGTTAATAACTTGTCGTGGATTGAAGAAAATCAAAGTGAAATCCAACAGGGATTATTGCAGTATATGCAGACCCAACATGGGGTTTCAGCAAAAATTATTGGGCATCTATCCTCAACCCTTTTTCCAGATGTTGAATTTTAAAGGAGGCTTGAATATCTTCTAAAATCGTATCGATGTACTTTTTCTTTGGACTATTTGCTGCGTAAACGCCAATCACTTCACGCATCGGATATTGATTACTTTGGTCTTCCACAATTTGAAAGGTATGGTCATTTCCATCTTCAAACCTTGTAAAATGATAGGGTAGTAACGTGTACCCTCCATATAAATTACACATGTTCATCAATACATGAATGTCATTTCCTTCATATTGCCATGTTTCGGTTGGGGAATTTTCTTCTAATTGGCAGAAATAGGTCATTTGGGTTCTTAAACAATTTCCTTTTGTTAAGATCCAAGGTTGTAATTTTTTTATTGCAGAAATTGTTTGAATCGAGTTTTTTGGTACCTCTTTGGAATATCCTAGAATGGGCTCGTCGTAAAGGCTTGTGGTCGTCAAATCAGGAGCTTGAAATGGTGCTGCAAAGATTACTAAATCCAATTCACGCATTTTAATTTTCTCAATGAGTTCGTGGGTTTTAAATTCATAAAAATGCAAAAGCAAGTAATCGTAATTGGTTTTCCATTTGCCGTAAAGATGTGGGGTAATATAGTTTGATATCGTTGGAATGATGCCAATTTCAATTTTTTCTTTGTAAACTCCCGACATTTTTTTTCGTTTGATGTCAAATGCATCAAAATTCCGCTTTAATTCCATCAGTTCAGGAAGTAATTCTTTTCCTTTTTGACTGATTTTGATGGGTTGCGTCGTTCGGTCGAACAATAGAATTCCTAATTCTTCTTCAGCCTTTTTAATTTGCATCGACAGGGTAGGTTGGGTGACAAAGCATTGTTCACTTGCTTTACTAAAACTTCCCGTTTCGTATACGGCAATGATGTATTGAATTTGTTGAATTGAAATCATTTAGTCTGGATAACCTTTGATTAAAGATAAGCAATAATCGTGAAAATTTTTTATTTTCTACTGATACTTCTCCCTCAGCAATTCAACGACTGCTTGATCGATGGGGAAGGTACATGTTGTTTCGTTCAATGCATGAATAGGAACCCAACGGAACGATTCTTCTTGATTTTGATTGATGATCTTTGAATCAGGGCCGCTGTGCGAAACAAGGTAATAAATACTGATCAGTTGATCTGATTTTTGAAAAGCAGATACTTGAAGAAAAGGATTGACGTAAAACAAGTGTTCTAACGCAATGGTGATTCCTAATTCTTCTTGGAATTCTCTTATCAGAGCATCCTCTATTCCTTCCCCCAATTCGAGTCCGCCACCCGGGAATTTTGTGAAATGCTGTTCGTATCGAAATTCATCCGATAGTAACACTTCCTTTTGTTGGTTTACTTCTCGGGTTAGAATACCGTACACGCGAATATTAAAGCGTTCCATTATTTTTCTAGAATGGCAGCAATGTTGGGCTTAAAGTATAAATTCGACTTCATGACCTTTCCGTCCTCTCGATATATCGGTTTTCCATTTTCGTCCAATTTACTCATGTTAGATCGTTGGATTTCTTGAAAAACTTCAACAATTTTATCTTGTAGTCCGTGTTTCAAAATGGTACCACATAAAATATACAATTGGTCCCCCAGAGCATCTGCGATTTCCACAAGATCACCATTTTGTGCAGCCTCTAAATATTCTTCATTTTCTTCTCGCATAAGTTTGTAGCGAAGAAGAATGTCAGATTCATTTAATTCAGCAGTCGGTTGATACTGATTTTGGATGCCAAATGCTTCGTGAAACTTTTCAACAGCTTCGATTGTTTCTTTTAATGTCATAAAACAAAAATAAGAAAAATGTACATCAATTGAGGATGAAAGTTATTTTTTTGGAAGGGATGTATAGACCACTCTAAAACCTGTTTTTGGATTGGCTTTCTCATATGAATCAACACTCTCCAGTCGAATGTCGTAGCCTGAATTTCGCCATGAACCACCTACTGTAATTCCTTTTATATCGGTCATTTCCGCGGCATTTCCACATAAGTTGTAAATACCATTTAAATTGGGGTAATACGATTTACATGGAGCTAAAACATCCTCAGAATAAGAGCTAGCATGCGCAAAGTTTGGTTTAATTTCAATCTTTTTTGTACTGTCATTGGTGTGGATTTCTTCATTTCTGAATCGCACAAAATTAGCTAATACATCCCCTTTGGAATTGGAAAGTGTATTGCCGCAGGCATACGGTAAGTTGGAATCCATTCTTCCCGCGCGAATTATTTCCTCTCGTTTTGGTAAACGAATTATAATTTTTTGATTTGGGTACTCTTTTTCCCATTTTTTGGTCAACCATGCACAGTACAACATGGCTCCTTCATAACTCACATTGACCACGGGATAATCTAAATAGGCTGGGTGATTGGAATAATACGCTTTAAGTTTTTCGTTCAGGGTATTTCCAAAATTCCATGCGTTACTATCAATTTTTGCCAATTCGTAATCTTTAGTATTTCCGCTTCTTTTTAAATCGTTTAAAAAAGATTGATACTCTTTGTTGCTGACTTCAGTTTTTTGCATGTAAAAGGCTTGAAGGCTGAAGGTGTCGTTTCCAACTTTTAAAATTCCAGATGGCACGTATGCAAATTTATCCTGTAATTTTTCTTCCTTTTTTAGGGTTACAAAAGCACTCAATAAAATAAGGCAACATACCCAGCTTGTTCGTTTGATTTGATTTGTTTTCATATGGTGGTTTTTATACTAAACGAAAATCCATGAATTGGTTACAAAAAAAAAGTCGCATAGTTTTATGCGACTCTAATGTGTTAAATATCTTTTTATTTCAAACTACAACTTAATCCTGCATGGGACGCATCATAAGAGCACGCTTGTTTGGCAGCCATTTTATTGGGTTTTTTATACACATCGGTAAGAACGACTGTTCCACTTGAATTTTTGCACTCACACGTGAAATTACGTTCACACGAAGTGGTAATAGCTATAGCAATGATCGAAAGTGTAAACAATTTTTTCATAAAATATTTATTAGGTGTGCTAAGTTAAATAATTTTTTTAAAAATAAGAATTTTTTTTGTTGAAGTTAATATTTTGGCAGCGAACCATTTATAAATAAGGGCCCAAAATAGATCGCTACTTAATTTTTTATAACTTCGTGGTAAATTTGTGAAACCAAGTTACTATGAAAACTTATTTATTCATTATCCCAATTCTTTTTTTTGTTGCTTGTCGCAGTACACAAGGAATGCGAGTTCAAGTTAAACGGCCGGCCAAATTAACGGTTCCTAAAGATATTCAACAGATCGCATTATTGAATCGTTCCTTGGCTACGAATACCAAAGGAAAGATTGAAGGGGTAATGACACTCGAATTACCCAATCAAGATAAAGATTTATCGAATGAGTGTATTCGAGGAATAAATGAAACATTAAATACATCGGATCGATTTATCGTACAACGGGTTGATACCATTCTTCCTGCAGGTGATCCCGCAAGTTTGCAATTTTCGCAACAATTGGATTGGGCATACTTAGATAGTTTGGCTGCAAAATTAAAAGTAGATGCGATTCTTTCTTTGGAATATTTCGATACCGATTTTAAAGTGGTCAATCCTTTAGCAACGGTGAAAAATTCGGTTGGAAATGTTTTAAATGGACAACAAACGAATGTGGAGGTGAAGGGTTCTGCAAAATCTTTTTCAGGATTTCGTATTTACAAAATTAAAGACCACAGTATTATCTATGAAGATCGCTATGAATACCAACGAACTTGGACACAAACCTCTACCAATCCAATAGACGCCGTTTCAAAACTTGTTAAAAAGCACGACGCGTTATTACAAGTGAGTTATGAGGCAGGAGAAGGTTTCGCCATGGATATTATTCCGCTTTATTATTGGGAAAATCGAATGTTGTATAAGGGTAAGAAAGAAATGCAAACTGGATTAAGAAGAGCTTTGGCAAAGGATTGGAGTGGAGCAATTCAAGATTGGACGACTGCTTATGAAAGCACCTCGAAAACCAAGATCAAATCAAGAGCGGCCTATAACTTAGCTTTAGGATTTGAAGTTCAAGGGGATTTGCAAAAGGCACAAGAATGGATTCAATTGTCGTATGTTTTATCCGGTTCCGATGCTTCTTTGCGCTATTCCAATATCATCGATAAGTTAATTCGAGATCAAGATCGATTGAAGGAACAAACAAACTAAAAAAAAGCTGGATTGAATCCAGCTTTTTTTTATTCTTCGATATTTTCTTCCTCTTCTTCTTCGTCTTCGAATTGATTCATATTGATATCGTAAAACTCTTTATTCAAGGCTTTACCCAATTGGTAGTTGGTAATGGTGATGTTGAGTAATTTTTCACGGTATTTGATTTCCTCTTCAAGGTTGGGTAGGTTGGGATTCAAACAAATATCCCCTAAGTATTTAGATTGACTTAAATCTCCCCCTAACCATCGACCATCACGTTTACCTTGAACATAATTTCCAACTAAGTTTAATTTTCCAAAAGGATCATAATACTTCCAAACACCTGATGGTAAACCATTCACCATATGTCCTTCGTTTTGAAGTACCCCATTGTCGTAATAATTTTTCACATAGCCGTTCATTCGATTTAAACTGTCATTAGCTTCCCAGATGGTATAGTATTGACGAATTTCATAATGATCGGAATGGGAACAATCGTATTTTTCAAATTTTTCTATGATATAACTTTCACTCAGTTTATTCCCTTTTGGATCGTATTGGGTCAATATCCCTTTCACGGAGAAAACAATGCTATCATTCAGTTTTACGAGGGTGTCGAAATAATCTACTTCATATAAGAACGTTCCATAATAATTGTAATACTTCCAACAAGCTACTTTTTTCCCTTTTGAAACTAAACCGGTTCTCGCGATCGTGTCATTTGCATAATATTTGATGATCGAATAATCAATTCCCTCCTTTTCAATTAAACTTGGTCGACCATAATACGGTTTACTGTAGGCATTTGGATTTAGTCCTAATTTAGAAATCAAACGATCCAAGGATTGGGTTTCTGTGATATCATCGGGTCTAAAAATAATGGAATCTCGCCAATCGTAATTGTATTTTACGCTTAATTGGTTTTCTTCATAAATTTTTTCTTCGATAGGAAATCCATATTGAAACTTGACATAATGGTATTTGAAACCTAAGGTATCGTATGCCTCGTAGTCGTCAATTGGATCGCCCAAAGCAAAGAATCCGTGTTTTGCAAGTTTCCCATTTAAATGATACGACTTAGATTCACCATTGAGTAGCCCTCCTTGAAAATTTAAATCAAATAATTTGAGGGTATCTTTTCCCGGAAGGGTTAAAAAAGTTTGAACATATCCGTCTAAGGCACCGTTTTCATACCTAGATCGGGTAATTGCAATTTTATTTTTTTCGAATGCGTCTCCTTCCTTTAGACCATTTTTATAAAATTCTTCAAAAGTCACTTCGCCTAACCAATTGTAAGCTCTTGAATAACCTTCTTTCAATCCATTTTTAAAGCTTTCTTTGAAGCTGATGTATTCTACCTTTTTCTTAGGTAAGCTGTCTTCGTAAGGTGAGTGCTCATTGTAATAATCATATTCATTTTTGTTTTTCGGTTGGGCAATATCGTAATAATTGACCACACCGTTAATTTGTCCATCTTTGAAAGGGATTTCAAACAATATTTTTCCAAATTGCGTTTTAATTGTCCAAATTCCGTTTGGTTTTCCTTGAATGAGTGTTCCTTCAATTTTAGTCGGCATTGGATAGCTATTTTTTAGACTTTTATGCTCATCTTCCTCCGTTTCCCAATAAGGGTATTCAAAGAAGTAATGGAAATAATCTCCAATCAATTGCTCGTAAATGCCATTGGAAAAATTACCATCTAAATCGGTATCATCCAAAATGTCAAATAAAGCTTCAGTTTGCTTATCTCTTTTTCCATTTTTAACGATCGCTCTCCATTTCTCCGTTCTATCGTAATCAAAATATGGAAGCGAAATATAAATGGAAGCACCCACTTTGTTTTGGTATGATTTGGCATTAAATTCTAGGGCGAATTTTCCGTTAAAGGGTTTGTTGTCGTGATAAATCGTCTGATCTTTTGTGATATCGTAAGAACTGTAATAAAAATTAGCTAAACGTTGCGGAATGGTATCTTTGAATACGTAGGGATTTAAAGCACCAACCTTTACCGTTTTAATATCTAAATCATTCAATTGATAATGACTTATTCCATTGAAGTTTTCAAAACTCTCATTAAAAATCATTTCTTCGTGAAACACATTTTTATTGGTAATTGTGTAATTATCTTGAATGACTTTTCTTTCTTTAGGGATATAACTTCTTGAATAAAGTTTGTTTTTATTTTCTACGGAGTAGGATCTGAAAATTAAAAGGGAATCATTCAAGACATGAGCCATGGTGTCTAGGTGATCGTAAAAATAAAATTTAGATCCTTGCGGTGCTTTAAGATTTAATCCATCGATGGTAGCATATAGGGATCGGTCTAACGCATAACCCATGCGTTTAAAGAAACCTTTTTCATCAAAAATGATTTGTTTGTAGAGCTTACCGTTGTAATCGTATGCGGTTTCGATATAATGATTACTATCTGCATCAAATGTGATGACATCCAGTGGTTTTCCATTATCCCAAAACAAGGTGTCTTCTTTGATGAGGTGATTGTTTTTATAGTCATATCGCACCATCAACTGACCGTTGGGATAGTACACTTCATATCTACCGTCAAACTTCAAGTAAACACCTAAGCTGTCTATCAATTTCGCTAATGGTGTTGATGTCTCGGTTTTGTAATCATAAGTGCGGTATTCAAATTCAGATATGCCTTCGTCACCGTATTCATCGAAATACATTTCCTCTTCCATGTATTCATCTTCATAATCCTCACCCTCACCCTCACCCTCATAATAGCCTTCCTCCTCGTAATACTCATCGCCACCATCGTAGGATTCTATTTTTTCTTCGTCCAAGTCATAATCTATTTTTTTAGGTCGTGCAACTTGATACAGGGATTTGAAGGAAATCGAAGGTTCATATTGGTAGTTGAAGTTAAAAATGGTATCGTATTTAGATCCATAAATAACTTGCTGACGGATGATTACTTCTTTTGTCTTACTTGTGTCTGCATTAAAAGTATAGCGTTTGGTGATGAGTTGATTATCTCGGTCTTGAATTTTCTCAAATCCTTTAAAAAAATAGTTCGGTTCACGTTCAATCCACTCACCTGTTTTTTCATTATTCGTATAATAGCCTTCAATCACGGGGTAGTTAGAACTGCGGTATTTTTTATACGTTCCATTTTGAAAACCTTTCACGAAGGAAATGTATTCAATTAAAGTATCGTTTTTCAATTTTCCAGTTAGAATGAATTCATCTGCCTGTTTTTTAGTAAGTCTTGATTTGGAATATATTTCTTTGTTAACCCAGGTTCCCTCTTTTAATCCTTGCTTAAAAATCCCATGTTTGAGGGTGTCTCCATTGTAATTTAACCAAACGGCTTCCCCATCCAATACATTGTTTTTAATATAGAAAATACCTGATATTTGCTTGGTGATGGGCTGGTATTTGCCCTTTAAATCTATAACATAAAACGTATCGAAATATTGTATGTATTTACCATCGGGCGCATTTCCTAAAATAGGCTTGACATCACTGTTTAGATCATAGTTGGCCATGATGAATGCCTCAGGGTGTTTTCTAGCGGTGCTTTTGAATCCTTTGGTATAAAGGAACTTGTTTTTCTTTTTGTACCGTTTAGCTTCTTTTTTGTAGCGAAGATTATAGTTTTTGATACGTTTTTTATAGGCTTTAAATTCTGCCTTTGAAAGAGTGTCTAAATACTTGAAATCTTTGTAGGAATATGGTTTTTTGTTTTTTTCAAGCGATATCCAGTAATTTTGATTTGTTTTCAGTTCATTGCGAAAAGGATAAACGAAAACAAGTTCACCATTTAGGGTGTCTTTTACTATTTTTTGACTCCATAAATTGGAATACATACAGCAAATCAAGACTTGAATAAGGATAAGATTAATAGATTTCATACTGGTAATTTTCGATGATTAAAGGATTAACGCGATTGGAGTTAAAAAATTCCATTTTGACAGGAAATTTATTTTTAAGGGTGAATCGCCTGATTTCTTCATATAAAAACTGTTGGTTTAAATAAGTCGAATCTTGAATGCTCATTTTTTGAGTTCCTTCATACAATACCCTTCTTTTTTTGATATAATCGTCTTTTTTAAAAAGGTTACCCATAAAGTGATTGCCCTCATAGGTGAAATGACAACTGTTTTTCTCAATAATTTTATTTTCAATTTGATGCCACTTGGTTAAATGATCCATCGATTGGTAGAAAATTAAATCGTTCTTTTGAGGTTTGTATTTTCTGCTAATAGCATATAATCCTTTATTCTTAGCATGTAAGATGAATAAATAATTTCTTTTTTCATTGTGCTGAAAATAGGTGGGGATTACGGTTGATTTTTTTGTGTGAATATCAAACGGTAAATCGGTGTAATCGAGAATTTCAATGTTGTCCGTTACTTTGAAAATACGAGGTTTTTGGTAGCCTAATGCGTCAGCTTCTCCCTCGTATTTTAGCAGGAAGTCTTCGATTTTTAACCCTTCATAAAAATAGGTTAAACGAATGGATGTAGGTTGTCCTTTTGGATTAAATTGATAGGTTTTTAATTCTAATAGATTTGATTCTCCTTTCTCAGGGAAATACAATTTTCGCGTGATGGATTTAATGCGATGGTTTACCAAAAATTGGTCGTTAAAAAAATGAGGAAAGGAATAATCATTTTCTGTTTCGTTAAAAAAACGTTGAAAATGAAATAATGTTTTTGGATGACCTTGATGAACATTTGTCTGCCTTTTACTGTTTTTACAAGCAATGAGGGAGAGAAACATAAAAATAATGGTCAGTATTTTCATGGGGATAAAGTTAAAAGAAATATTGAGTTTTATTTCTGTTTATTCTTTTTTTTAAGCGGCTATTATCCTTAATTTTGCATTATGATGGAAAGACCTTTAACGGATTGGTTACCTACAACCAAAAAGGAAGTAGAAAAAAGAGGATGGGATGAATTGGATGTGATTCTGATATCAGGAGACGCTTATGTTGATCATCCGGCTTTTGGAACTGCTGTGATCAGTAGAATCATTGAAAGTGAAGGCTTGAAAATCGGAATCATCGCTCAACCGAATTGGAAGGATGATTTGCGGGACTTTAAAAAATTAGGAAAACCGAGGTTGTTTTTTGGAGTAACCGCGGGATGCATGGATTCAATGGTGAATCATTACACGGCAAATAAACGATTACGCTCCACCGATGCTTATACGCCGGGAGGTCAAGCCGGATTTAGACCAGATTATGCAACGATAGTTTACAGTAACATCTTGAAGGAATTGTTTCCTGATGTGCCGGTTATGATTGGAGGAATAGAAGCTTCCCTGCGAAGAGTAACTCATTATGATTATTGGAAAGATCAATTAATGCCTTCGATATTGGTAGATTCAAAAGCGGATTTATTGGTCTATGGAATGGGAGAACAACCTCTACGAGACATGCTCCGTTTGGTCAAAAAAGGGGTGCCGTTTACCAATTTGCATACCATACCTCAAATCGCGTTTTTACGAAATAAAGAAGAAGCATTGCCTAAAAACAAAAATTGGGAAACTGTCGAGTTAGCCTCCCATGAACTTTGTTTAAAGGATAAACTAAAATATGCGGCTAATTTTAAAATTGTTGAGGTAGAATCGAATAAATTGCATGCTAATCGCATCACACAAGCGGTGGGTGACCAAGTTTTAGTCATCAATCCTCCTTATCAAACCATGACTGAAAAGGAAATGGATCAATCTTTTGATTTGCCCTACACGAGATTACCTCACCCAAAATACAAAAAACGAGGCGCGATTCCAGCCTATGATATGATTAAGTTTTCGATCAACATGCATCGAGGATGTTTTGGAGGCTGTAGTTTTTGCACCATTTCAGCGCACCAAGGAAAATTCATTGCCTCAAGAAGTGAACAATCCATTCTTAAAGAGGTCGATGAGGTGGTAAATCATCCAGAGTTTAAAGGTTATATATCTGATTTAGGAGGTCCTTCTGCTAACATGTATCGAATGAAAGGTAAGGATATGGCCATTTGTGAAAAATGTTCTTCTCCAAGTTGTATTCATCCTGTAATTTGCAATAATTTAGACACTTCACATAAAGCCATGACGGACTTGTATCGCAAGGTAGATGCAAATCCAAAAGTGAAAAAAGCGTTCATCGGGTCGGGAATACGCTACGATCTGTTGGTCGACGATTTTAATAAAAATAACGAAGATGGGAATCACGATGAATATCTTGAGCAGGTGATTACTCGTCATGTCAGTGGACGTTTAAAAGTGGCACCAGAACATACTTCAGATGCAACCTTGAAGGTCATGCGAAAACCTTCGTTTAAGTACTTTCACAAGTTCAAAGAAAAATACGATCGAATATCAGCGAAAAATAATTTAAATCAACAGTTAATCCCTTATTTTATCTCATCTCATCCAGGTTGTGAGGACGAAGATATGGCGAATTTAGCTGCTGAAACAAAAGATATGGGCTTCCAATTGGAACAAGTTCAAGATTTTACGCCAACTCCCATGACGGTGGCTGAGGTCATTTATTACGCTGGTGTTCATCCTTATACCTTAAGACCTGTAAAAACGGTCAAAACAAAAGAAGAAAAATTGAATCAAAATCGTTTTTTCTTTTGGTATAAAAAGGAAAACAAAGATTGGATCAGACAGCGATTAACCAAGGCAAAACGTCCGGATTTAATTGAAAAGTTATTAGAACCTGAACGAGAGAAAAAGGTTCCTAAATGGTTAGAAGAAAAACGAAATAAAAAGCGTTAAATCTTGCGCTTAAAAATACTCAGTGCATTTTTCTGATAAATTAATTGATACCGTTTGTTTTTGAGTAATGCTTTTCTTTTCAATACAAACTCTTCATAGGAACACGGGTAGGTGTTGGTTGGATTATCTAATAAAAGGATGTACTTCGCTCGATTGATATTAGGAAAAAGAAAAAGATTTCTACGTTTTTCAAGGTGCGGGGTAAGTGCCGAGGAAGCCGAAACCGAAACGCCATCTGGTATGGATGTTAATTTTTGCAAAATCGCTTGGGTAGGCAAAGGGCTTTGATAATGCTTTGCATCATAAAAGGCTGTATTGGTATTGTCAAACCACAAAGGATGGCGTGATTCGATGGAACGGTAATTGAAATAAGCAGTAAAAATGACCGTCAAGATGGCGGTAAACATTTGCCATTTGTAGGCTTTTAGTTTTAGAACGAAATCAATCACACAAAGACTTAAAATAGGAACAAATTCAATCGAATACTGACCGCTTATTCCCCAAATGGCATAATTATTGGCCAACATTTTTTGAGCAAATATGGGGATTAACATCAACAAATAAATGGGTTGGTAGAACAGTAGAAACCCACCAGAAACTAGGACCATAAACACCAATTCGGTTTTTATTCCATTGAATTCTGGATCTCCCGAAGTGTTTTCAAAAAGTAAATTGAAAAGTTCATTGGGTTGACTTAATAGATGGTAAATAATTTCTTTTGTACTGTTCCCAAGATGCCCATATCGCGATAGTTGGTAGGCAACATTTCCTTCATTTAAATGAGGCATGACGTAGCCAACTACCACTAAAAAATAGATTCCTAAACCAACAAGAACAGTTAATTCAAATTTTACAAAATGCATGAATTGAAACGATTGACGGTTCTTTAGGTACTTCTTAAGTAATAAGCCTGAATAAATGAAAATACTCCAGAGTGCCATGTTTTCTTTACAAAGCGCCAGTAATAGTAAAAGTATAAGGGTCCATTTTACTTGACCTTTTTCAAAATAATACAAGATCCAAGGTACGAACATACTGGCAATGACATTGGTATGGAAATCGAAGGAAAGTGCTGAATAGGTTCCCCAAATCACAAAAAAATGGAACAATAAAATTCGATTTAATAGGGGACGATTTGATTTAAATTGCAGGTATATCCAGATCCCATAACCACCCCATAAAATACTTAGTATTTGGATGATGAGAAGGGTGTATGCACCAAAGAGGTAATAGAAAGGTACAAAGAAGAGGGTGATCGGAGAAAAATGGTCTGAAAAATAGTTGATGATTTCTCCATGGTAGCTGAGGCTAAAATTTGCCATTTGAAATTGTGAAAACTGATACAAGGCGTGGTTAAACATTCCTAGATCAAGCGCATGTGTCCGCAATAATACATGGTTAGGAATCGAAATACTCGTAAAGATAATTCCGAATAAAATAAATATTCCTGAGGTGTAAATGTCGACTTTTTTGATCATTCAATTTTCGTATTTAATCCCCTTTTTTTCCAAGTCCCTTTGTTGGAGAAAAGCGATAAAATGAGGGTGAATCCAAATAATGGATAAAGCCATTCAAAAATTGGCCAGTATAAAAATAAGGTTTTTGAAGCATATCTTTTTAACTCGAAACTGAAAACCAGGTAATCGACAATTATTTTTGTTCCGATTAAAATCCAAAATGTCCATAAATTCGCATGAAAAATGCTGAGTATCACGCTTGCAAAGTATACCAATTGGATCAATAAAAGTATCGTCCCCATAACATTTGCAAAACCATCATTCACCTTGTGAGATTTTGAAATCCAACGCTTGCGTTGTGCGAATAAAGGGATGAATTGATGAGGCGCTTCCGTTTTTACGGCACAAGATCTTGAATGGACCAAGTGTATTTTTTTATCATGTGCATACATCGCTTTTAATGTAAATTGATCGTCTCCCGATAAATAATTCAAGTTATGTTCAAATGGACAAAGATCTTCAAAGGTTTTTTTGCGCACCAAAAGGTTTGCACCGCTTGCCATGATCGGTCTTTTTAATGCAGAGGCAATAAAATTGACGGTTTGTAATCTGGCATATTCATACGTTCCAAATGCTCCGATGATATTTGTTGATGTCATGAATACCGGCAGTATACTTAAGTCATTTTCGGGCAGTTGACTCACGGCTTTGAAAAAATGTTCATCGAAGTAAACATCTGCGTCCAAGGTTAAGAAATATGCCGTTTCTACCAATGGCAAGGCACTTAAAATGGCTGATTTTTTTCCTTCCCCTTTATTCTCTATAGATTTAAAATTAACCCCTAGATTGGAAAGGAATTGCGCACTTTCGTCCGTAGAATGGTCATTGACAAAAATGATGTTTACGGACAAGGTTTGTTTCTCAATGCATTGTATTATTCGGGGTAAATGCTCCGCTTCGTTTCTGAAAGGAATGATGACGGTAAATGAAATCGAATGCTCTGATCCTTTCATTTGGTGATTCGCTTGTTTCGCCCTCAAAAGGTAAAGCAAAAGTCCAATTATCAGATATCCCAGTGCAAATATCATCGTTTCATTTTTAAAATTAAAATTCCGAAAAGGGCAGGTAAAAGTACATTCCCTAACCAAATCAAAAGCGATGTTATTAAAATTGGAAGACCATAAAATCCTAGAGGGACAAAAATCCAAACAGCCAAACTTTCTCTAACCATTAATTTTCCCATTAAAATAGAAGGAGTTAAGGTCGTCCACAAATACAATTGCCAAATCCATAAGAGAATAGAAAAGTCCATGGCCACTTGAAAGGCATTAAACATAAAGAAAAATTGAAGGCTGAAGACCAAATGACGGAGTATACTCAAGTAAAATAACTGCAAGCGATAGGATAAACTATGCTGAAGAATTCCCTTCAATCGTTTGAAAAATCGAGGTTTAATCTTTTGTGGGAATGGAATTAAATGCCATGTGAAGTAAAACAATACCAATAATAAAATCAATAGAAGAATTAGGATGTACCAACTGGAATTGATCGACGTTTGTCCGGGTATTTGCTGTAAGCTTAAAAGTGCGATGAGTCCAAATAAAATGGAAGGTAGAAATTGCGCAAAGTTTGAAATTAGGGTATTTAATACGATGCTCCAGCGATCTCTTTTTTGAAAATAATACATTCTACCGATAAAATTCCCCAACATATTGGGTGTTATTACGCCTGTAATCCAACCTGCAAAAAAGGAATGCAACTTGACTTTTTTATCGGTTTTTACCCTGCTTTGTGTGAGTGTCAATGTCCATTTTTTGAATTCAAACCATAAATTCAGGGGGATCAATGCTATCGATAACCCAATCATTTCCGGGTTTAAAATGCTTAGCGAGTTTGCTTCAGTCCAAGGAATTTTAGACCATTGAAAATAAAAAATAGTCAATAAAACGATCAGGAGAATTCCCTTAATAGACCCTTTAAGTGCTTTATTTTTTATAGATTTATGCAATAATTCGTTTTTAATGGTTGAAGATAAAATAATTCTTGGAATTGACCCAGGTACTAACGTGCTAGGTTATGGATTAATTCAAATCAAAGGAACGAAAATTTCTTTAATTAATTTTGGAATCGTCCAATTAAGTAAGTTAGGAAACCATCCAGATAAATTAAAACGCATCTATGATCGTTTGGTTGGGATCATTGATGAGTTTCATCCTGATGAAATTGCCATTGAGGCACCTTTTTTCGGTAAAAATGTTCAGTCGATGTTGAAATTAGGTCGTGCTCAAGGAGTGGCTATTGCTGCGGGTTTGAGTAGGAATATTCCATTTGAAGAGTATACTCCAAGGCGTATCAAGCAATCGATCACGGGTAGTGGTAATGCCTCTAAAGAACAAGTGGCTGCCATGTTACAAAAACTGTTAGCTTTTGATGAATTGCCTAAATATTTGGATGCAACAGATGGATTGGCCGTTGCCGTTTGTCATCATTTTTCAAAAGGTGTTGGAGAACACAATAAAGTAAAAGGTGGAGGATGGGCCTCATTTTTATCTTCAAATCCCGATAAAATCAAAAAATAATTAGTCTTTTACGCGTACATCAGGTCGGTTTAATTCCTCGAGAATGTTGGTGTACATTTGTTGTAATAATTCTTGATTCGCACTGTAATACTCCATGTTTTTTTCAAAAACGGTTTTATCAATTCCGTGTTTTTTAAGAACGGCATCTCCAGATAAGTGCATTTCTGCTAAAGCATCTTGGTAATCAGGATGTTTGGGTTGAATATGGGATTCTAATAAAATCATTTCCTTCAATATTTCCTGCATTTCCGTTTCTTCTATTAATGGATTGGGAACGGCAACATGTTGATGTTTTTCTTGACAAGCAACCAAGATCAGTAGGAAAAAAAGAAAACGAATGATCATAATCGGTCAAATAACAGGCGCATCCCTTTTTGATGGGTGGTAATACCTTGATTGGCATCGTAAGCAAGCACTCCGTTAACAAAGGTTTTGGCAATCGAATGGGAAAATGTATATCCTTCAAAAGGCGACCAACCGCATTTGTACATGATATTGCTCTTATTCACCGCTAACGGTTTTTTTGGATCAACGAGAACTAGGTCGGCATAATATCCTTCTCGAAGATATCCACGATCTTTAATGTTGAATAATATGGCTGGATTATGCGCAGTTTTTTCGACGATTTTCGGCAGACTAATTTTGCCTTCTTTTGCTTTTTCGAATAATGCAATTAACATGTGTTGCACTAACGGACCTCCAGAAGGTGCTTTGCTGTAAACTTGATTTTTTTCTTCAATCGTATGTGGGGCATGATCGGTAGCAATGACGTCAATTCTTCCATTGTTTACAGCTTCCCATATTGCATCGCGATCACTCGCTTTTTTAACTGCCGGATTCCATTTGATGAAGTTGCCTTTTTCAGCATAATCTTCCTCTGAAAACCAAAGGTGATGCACACAAGCTTCTGCGGTAATCATCTTTTCGGAGAGCGGTTTTGAGTGGTCAAACAAACTCAATTCTTTAGCTGTTGAGATGTGTAAGATGTGTAATTTCGTATTGAATTTTTTAGCTAATCGAACCGCTAATGAAGATGAAGCATAACAAGCTTCTTCATCTCTGATGATTGGATGCATTTCCACAGGGATTTGATCCCCAAATTTTGCAACTGCTTCTGCTAAATTACGTTTGATGGTCGCTTCATCTTCACAATGGGTAGCAATCAACATCGGAGGAACTTTCGAAAATAAATCGGTTAGTGTTTGCTCACTGTCTACCAACATATTTCCTGTAGAAGATCCCATGAATATTTTCACGCCACAAACGGTTTGGTGATTTGTTTTTAGAACTTCCTCTATATTTTCATTGGAAGCACCCATAAAAAAGGAATAATTAGCCACTGAGGTTTCTGCAGCGATATCGTATTTATCTTGCAATAATGCTTGAGTCAGTGCATTGGGAACCGTATTCGGCATTTCCATGAAGGAAGTAATTCCTCCTGCAACTGCAGCTGCTGATTCCGTTGCAATATTCGCTTTATGCGTTAATCCGGGCTCTCTAAAATGGACTTGGTCATCAATAGCCCCAGGAATTAAATATAATCCTTCGGCATCAATAATGGTTTCGTTTGGTAATGGAGTTAGGTTACTTGAAATTTGCTCGATTCGGTTCGATTTGATTCTTAAATCGGCTACATATTCTTTTCCTTCGTTAATTAGCGTCGCTTGCTTGATTAAATATCCTTCACTCATAATTTCATACTTCTCATTTTCCACACTCCTAAAAGTGCTTCTTTAAAAATAGATGTGTTCATTTTAGATTCACCATAGAGTCGATCAATGAATGTGATTGGAACTTCTATGATTTTAAATCCATGTCTTTTTGCTGCGTATTTCATGCAGATTTGAAATGCATATCCTTTGAAAATGACAGCGTCTAAATTGATTTTTGAAAGTACATCTCGGTGGTAGCACATAAAACCAGCCGTCGTATCTTTGATGTTGATCAGTAAAATTAAACGCACATAGATACTGGCAAAGTAGGACATTAAAATACGTTTTAACGGCCAATTACTTACTTTGCCACCCTTGCAATACCTCGAACCTATGGATACTTTCCCACCATCAATACATGCTTGATATAATCGGATCAAGTCCTCTGGATTATGCGAAAAATCGCAATCCATTTCAAAAACATACGTGTAATCAGTTTCCAAAGCCCATTTGAAGCCAGCAATGTAAGCGGTTCCTAGTCCTAATTTACCCGATCGTTCAATCAAATGAATGCGGTTTGGATAGTGCTGTTGCATTTCTTTTATTTTAGAAGCGGTTCCGTCTGGCGAGCCATCATCTACAAAAAGAAGGTCAAACTCTTTATCGAATGACATCACTTTGTGAATCATTTTTTCGACATTCTCGATTTCATTATAGGTTGGTATAACAACGATAGAATCTGACACAATTAATTTTTATAACACGAAAATAAGGATTTTATACCATTCGGTCATTATTCATAATTTATTAATTACAATTTTTTAACTTTACGAGATGATGCGTGTACTTTTTTTCTTTTCGTTCAGCCTTTGTTTTTTTAACCATTGCATTGTATTGGCCCAAGATCAAAAGAATATTTTGTTACTCGATCATTGGTATGAAGATTCGTTAGTAACCAATTCAAGTAAGGTTCGATACAACGATTGTTTTGGAATTATTCACCAAGGAAAAGAATACGCTGTTGCCGGATCGACTGAAGGAACCCATATTTTTGAATTGACGGATGAAAATCGTTTTGCATTTAGAGCCTTTGTGGAAGGTAAATACAATTCATCCATGGTCATTCATCGCGACTATGCTACCTATAAAAATTACCTTTATGCAGTATGCGATGAGGGAAATAGCTCGCTACAAATCATCGATTATCAATATTTGCCAGATTCGGTTTCGGTGGTCGCTGATTTACAAAATCCATTCGGACGAGTACATAATGTTTTTATCGACACCGTAAACGCACTGTTATATGCTTGTCGAATAAATCCCATTGTTTCAGGGGCAACCACTACGTTAATTCCCATGCGTGTTTTCGACATTTCTAACCCCATTAATCCCATTCAAGTATGGGAGGGTCCAAACGATCTTAATGAGGTTCACGACATTTATGTTCGGGATCATCGAGCCATTTTAAATTGTGGTCCGGATGGGATTCGCGTGTATGATTTTTCGAATCCGTCTAATCCTACTTGGTTAAGTAGTTTAAGTATTTATAATGAGCAGGGTTATAATCATCAAGGTTGGTTAAGTCCTGATGGACAAACCTATGTGTTTGCGGATGAAACTTTAGGCTTACGGTTAAAGAAATGTCGTTTTGATGGTACAAATCTGCAAATTGTTCAGCGTTTTGGAACCTCCAATTACAGTGACTATATTCCTCACAATATTATGATTAGTGATGCATTTGCTTATGTCGCTTATTACAATGAGGGTTTGAGGATTTATGATTTACGAACCAATCCACCTGTAGAAATGGCAAGTTACGACACCTATTTAGAATCGAGTATCTTCAAAATGAATGGGGCTTGGGGTATTTTTAACCAATGGCCTTCTGGTCGTATTTTGGTTTCAGATCGACAAAATGGACTTTTTCTTTTCGACTTCGATGAGGAACGGTTTCAGGTTCCTTCGAAGGATGAGTGGCAACTTTTTCCAAATCCAGTGGCATCTGGTGAATTCGTTCAACTTTTAAGTCCGAATGCAAAAATCAGCGAATGGAGTTTTGAACTTGTTGATGCTTTTGGGAAACAGGTAGAATTTGTTCAAGTGACAGCAAGTACTTCGGCAGTGCTGCAATTAAATTTGGCGAAAGGATGGTATACTTTACGCATTCAATTTGAGAACTATCTGGGAGAAAAAGAATCGGTCATGAAGTCTTTGGTGGTCTACTAATTATCTGATTTTTTCCTCTTTTAAAATTTTGATAAAATGAAAACCTTTCGGAGCAAATCCTTGATTATAGAAAAAGCGATGCGCCTTATAATTGGTGGTATAAGAATCCAAGGCAACCATGGAACACTCTTCATCAATTGCTTTTTGATTTAAATAGTCTGCAATCAATTTGCCGGCACCCTTTGAACGATATTCTGGAAGAACATTCATATTATCCATTTCTAAATATTTTCCACACCATAATTTGTTGCCAATCCAATATCCGCTAATTCCTACACATGTTTCACCATCAAAAACAGCGACTTGTCCGTAGTTATGTTGTAACATAAATTCAAGTTCTTTTCGGTAACTTGTTTCCTCTAAACTTGGATATAGGTCCTGTAAAACTGACATGTATTGAATCATTTCATCCGTCGAAATGAGTTCTCGAATTGTTAAACGGTCCATTTTTCTCTTAAAAATTTAGCAGTGTGATTTTCGTTCAATTCCAGCATTTGTTCAGGAGTTCCCGCGAAAAGAATTTGTCCTCCTTGTTCACCTCCATCAGGCCCTAAATCGATTATCCAATCGGCGCACTTGATGACATCCATATTGTGTTCGATGATGATGATAGAATGGCCTCGATCGACTAAAGCATTCATGGCTATTAATAATTTAGCAATATCGTGAAAATGCAGTCCTGTAGTTGGTTCGTCAAAGATAAATAGTGTAGGTTGTACATTTAATCCTTTGGATAAAAAAGAGGCGAGTTTAATCCGTTGTGCCTCTCCGCCACTGAGGGTAGAAGAAGATTGCCCCGTTTTTAAATAACCCAGTCCAACATCCAATAAAGGTTTTAATTTTTCAGTGATTTTTTGGGCTAATTTATCCGTGATTCCGCTAAAAAACTCGAACGTATCTTGCAAATCCATCTCAAGAATATCCGCAATGTTTTTTCCTTCGAGTTCTACTTCTAAGGTTTCTGATTTATATCGTTTTCCCTCGCAAGTTTCACAAGGTAAATGCACATCCGCCATGAATTGCATCCCAACAGTTATTTCCCCTTCTCCTTCGCACATTTCACAGCGTCCACCTTCTACATTGAAACTGAAAAATCCAGGTTTGTATGCCCTCATTTTAGCCAAGGGTTGTTTGGCGAATAGCTCCCTTACATCATCAAATGCTTTGACATAAGTAATAGGGTTACTTCTTGAGGATTTTCCAATCGGGTTTTGATCAATCCATTCAATTTCTTTCACCCATTTCAGATCGCCAGAAAGGGATTGAAATTGACCTGAAAAATCACCGAAGAGTCCTAATTCTTTCCGAATAGCGGGATACACAATATCTTTGATTAAGGTTGATTTTCCTGAGCCACTTACCCCTGTAATACAGACCAATTGTTGCAATGGTAGGGTTACGGTAATGTTTTTCAGGTTATAAAGTCGTGCACCTTCGATGGTTAATTTATTTTTAAAGGGTCTTCTTTTTTTAGGGATCGGAATTTGAAGTGTCCCGTTTAAATATTGTGCCGTTAGACTCGTTTTTTGGTTGATCAATTGAGCGTGATTTCCAGAAAATACTAACTCTCCTCCATAAACTCCGGCTTGTGGTCCAATATCAATCAGGTGATCAGCTGCTCGCATGATATCTTCTTCGTGTTCGACCACAATAATCGTATTCCCCAAATCTCTTAAATTTTTTAAAACACCAATCAGTTTTTCAGTGTCTCGAGGGTGTAAACCAATGGAAGGTTCATCTAAAATATACATCGAACCTACGAGGGAACTACCTAAAGAAGTAGCCAAATTGATGCGTTGGGATTCTCCTCCAGATAAACTGTTTGATGGTCGATTGAGGGTAAGGTAATGTAAACCAACATTCATTAAAAAGCCAAGACGATTCGTAATTTCGGGTAAGATTCTTTTAGCAATTTGCTCATGATGAGTTGGTAAATGAAGGCTAGAAAAGAAATCGAAGGCCTCAGCAATGGGCATTTGAATGACCTCCATTAATGATTTCCCATTGATTTTCACATAATGGGTATCTTTTCGCAAGCGAGTACCATGGCAATCGGGACAAACGGTGCGTCCTCGATACCTAGAAAGCATAACGCGATACTGGATTTTATAGGTCTGACTTTCAACAAATTTGAAAAAATCATGAATGCCTTGAATGTGTTTAGAACCTTCCCATAAAAGTTTACGTTGTTCCTCATTCAGTTCAGAAATAGGCCGGTGAATGGGAAATTGTTCTTTTTGCGCGGCATAAATAAAAGCCTTGAGGTATTCTCCCATTGTTTCACCTTTCCAGGGTTGAATTGCTCCTTCAAAGACACTCAACTGTTCATTTGGAATGACTAGTTTGGGATCAATACCGATAATCATTCCAAAACCTTCACATTTTTTACACGCACCAAATGGATTATTAAATGCAAAAAAATGCTCGGTAGGCTCTTGAAATTCGATGCCATCTAATTCAAAGCGATTGCTAAACGGATGAAAAGATTGGGCAGCATAATCAAATACAAACATTTCGCCCTCGCCCTCATTGAAGGCAATTTGAGCAGAGTCAGCAATTCGAGCTTTATTTTCATCTGTGCCGGCATCCACACTAACGCGATCGATAATCAAATAAAGATCATTGTAGTCTATCGTACTGCCAATCAATTCCTCAATGGATTGCATTTCCTTTTGATGAAAAACCCGACTAAACCCTTGTTGTAATAACAATCCTAAATGTGCTGCACTTGTTGTATTTTTCTTGGGTTTGATTTTGGATAAAATTAAAAATCGAGCGCCTTCCGAAAAACTGTAAACAAATTGAACAACATCTGTTACCGTGTGCTTCAGCACCTCATTTCCGCTTATGGGAGAAAAGGTAGTGCCTATTCGGGCGTACAGCACTTTTAAATAGTCGTAAATCTCGGTAGAGGTTCCGACTGTCGACCGAGGGTTATTGGAAATTACTTTTTGTTGAATGGCAATCGCCGGTGAAATCCCTTTAATGTAATCGACTTCGGGTTTGTCTAATTTTCCTAAAAATTGTCTAGCATAGGAGGATAAGCTTTCAATGTATCTTCTTTGTCCCTCTGCAAATAGGGTGTCAAAAGCAAGTGAAGATTTTCCGGATCCCGATAATCCAGTAATGACAGTCATTTTTCCATGTGGAATAGAAACAGATAAGTTTTTTAGATTATGTACCCGCGCTCCCTTAATTTCGATGACTGATTTTGTGCTCATTTTGGATTTTCAATGTCTGCAACGAATTTACATAATTATCATCGATTTAAATAAAATATTTCGATTGGAATCTGCTAAATTTTGTTTTTTTTAAAATTATTTATATATTAGCAGTTGTAACTCTAAAAATTTCGCCTATATAGCATTTTACTCTTTTAATACTTCATGTTAAACTAAAACGAGTAATTATGGCTATAATTGAAATGGTAGATAGTGAATTGATTTCACGCTATCGAGCAGGGGATGAAAAGGCGTTTGAAATTCTTTTACTACGTCATAAAGATAAAATCTATCGATTTATTTATTTAAAACTGAAAGATGCAAGTCTCGCGAATGATGTTTTTCAAGACACTTTCATTAAGGTGGTGAATACCATCAAGGCTGGATCTTACAATGAGGAGGGTAAATTTTTACCTTGGGCGATGCGAATTGCGCATAATTTAGTCATTGACCATTTTCGCAAAACGGCTAAAGTACGAATGGTTTCAGAATCTTCTTCGTCAAATGATGATTACAATATTTTTCATACCATTTCAGAGAAAAATAAAAATGTTCAAGAAGAAATGATGTTTGATGAATTGAAGGATCAAATGTTGTCGTTGGTGAAGCATTTACCTGAAAATCAAAAGGAAATGATTCAACTTCGCATTTTTCAAGATCTTTCTTTCAAAGAAATTGCTGAAATGAAAGCTATATCCATCAATACCGCTTTAGGTAGAATGCGTTATGCGTTAATGAATATCAGAAAATTGGTTGAAAAGCACCAAATGGTGGTTGATTTATAAGGAATCAAATTTAGGATTACAGGGAGGGGCGAAATTTATTTTCGCCCTTTTTTACTTGATTTCGTCAATGTTTTTACCCAGAGTTCCTCTGAAACGCTTGAAGAATCCTTCTCTTTCTTTAATCGATACAAAATTTTCTTTTTTCAGGGAATCGTTAATGTCTATTTGTGGCGATTCAAAAGTGAATTGATTTAAGGTGTCAAATACCGCTGGAATAAAATCAGCTCCAACATATTTTCGATTAAATTTTCGCAACATCTTCGATTGGAATGGGTCTGAGGCTAGGGCGATTTTCTTAAATCCCGCTTTTTTAGCGATCATACTACCATAATAAAGGTTTTCAGTACTGTGTTCCGCGCGTTCTTCTAGAAAAATATGTTCTTTTGGCACCCCTAATTTCTCTGCATAAGCTGCCATTACGCGAGCTTCTACAAATTCGTTATAGGTAGCTGCTCCAGAAAATATGATGTTTTTTGTAATGCCTTTTTGGTATAAAAATACGGACCAATTGACGCGCATCCACATTACCCTATCCCATTGGTTGCCATCGAATGGAATTCCTGGGACAATGACTGCGTCGTACTGTGTTTGTTGGTTGCTGAGGTATTCTTTTTCACAACTTTTTTGACTCATCCAACAACTTGTTAACATGCTGGATACTAGTCCTATGATGAGTAGGTTTTTCATAATGCTTTTTAAGTAAAACAATTATGAAACCATTTGGTTTTTGATCAATCGTAAATTACGTGTTTCAACTTACATTGATATGACGCTCTTTTTTATCTGGGTAAACATCTTTAATCGTTACTAATATCCCTGTTTCCTCCACGTTTCCAAATTCTTTGTTAACAGCAGTTCCAAAGGTTTTCATGGTAGGTGAAAGATTCATGTAAATATTAACCAACGGCGGAATGTTTTCATTTTTAGAACGCACGAAGCTGTTTAAGGTCTTGAATCCGTCCTTAAAATCTAGCCCTTTTAATTGATCTCGGAAGAAATCATTCAAGTCTGTTTCAATTTCAAGTGGTTCATATGGAGTCATTAATCCCTCTCGATCCGGGAAGAAATGATGCATGAAATAGAGTAAGAAATTGCGACTATCTCGATTGTAATTCGGATACATGGTTACCTTACCGAAGAAATATTTTACATTTGGATAGCGAATCACCAAAGAGCCTAGCCCATCCCATATATTATCCAAAGCGAATAATCCTTTTCTGGGATTCACGGAAGGTTGAAAATTAGGTTGAACCCAACTTCTTCCTAATTCAATGGTATAAGGTAGGTAGTTGGTGATGAAATCTTCGCTAAATTTAAAATAATGCGCCGTGGAAAGATGGATGTTATTTAAATCTTTAATAGCCTTTTCACAAACGATAAAGCGATAACCACCAATAATTTCTTCATCTTCAGGCGACCAAACAATTAACTGTTCATAGCAAAGTTCAGAAGTATCAAATTCATCCAAATCAATAGCTTCTCCTGTTCCTCCTCCTGCATAACGGAAGGTAATTTCCCGAAGTCTTCCGATTTCTTGAATGACATTTGGTGCATTATGTTGATTGACAATGTAAATTTCATTGTCGCCTTTTCTTGTTTTTCGAACAAAGGTTGAAGCGTTTAATTCGCTTTTTAAAACAGCTACAGGGATCGCTTGTATAATATCTTTCATGTTAGTTGTTCTTTTCCAATTCGTAAACTTTAGACTTGATTAAGTTGGCAAGTTCTACTTCATTTGTTTCGTTCTCAGGCAATTGAATCGCTTTTCCAATTTTAAAAACCATGGTTCTGTTGCGCTGTTTGAACAATTCGTTGGATAAGTAAAGCATTTCTAAATTGCTCTTAATACCCAAACTACTTCTTAAGTTACTTAAGTTATAGAAAAAATTTGACAATTCACCATCTATAAAAACGGGAATCACAGGAGTTTGCAATTTTTTTGCGTAGCCTACAAAGGTTTTCTTCCACTCTAAATCGCGAATCATACCTTTTTTCCGTCGACTTACCATACCAGCCGGGAAGATACAAACCAAATGGTCCGAATGAAATAAATTTTCGATGTCCTTCCGGGTTTCAGCTCTGTTTTTCCCATGTTTGTTTACGCCGACAAACAAGTTTTTTAAATTTTCTAAACTCAGTAGTAAATCGTTGACAATAAAACGAATGTCTTTCCGATGATCTTTTAAACTATGCACAAAAGCTATGGCATCCATTCCTCCGAGTGGGTGATTCATGGTAACAATCGCTGGACCCTCAACGGGAATATTTTCAATGCCTTCAATTTTAATGGTAATATTGAAATAGTTGATAATGGCAGTACAAAATTCGTGATCGTATAAATGTCCATTTTCAATAATGAATTCATTGATTTCATCTTGATGCAAGATTCGCTCTAAATATTTAATGATGAATTTAGGCAGTCTTTTAGCTAGTTTTGGATTCTTACTAGCGATTAACCCGGTTACGTCGATGAATTTTTTGTTTTTCATAGGAGCAACAAATTTACTCAAAAATATCATTGTTTTTTTTGTCTTGCAACTGATTTATTCACAAATGACCTTTCAAAAATCGCTCATTTATCTTTTATATCGTAAGGATTGATTAACTTTGAACTTGTATTTTTACAACGGATAAAAAATGTAACTATGATTCAATTATCAGATCGTTTAATGAATATGGAAGAGTCAGCTACTCTGGCCATGTCGCGTAAAAGTAGAGAATTAAAAGCTCAAGGTAAAGATGTTATTTCACTTTCTTTAGGTGAACCAGATTTCTTTACTCCTCAATTCATTAAAGATGCTGCTGCAAAAGCCATGGAGGAAAATTTCACCATGTATACGCCCGTTTCTGGTTACGATGACGTTCGTGAAAGCATAGCGCTTAAATTTCAAAGAGATAATCAACTTACCTATTCGAAAGACCAAATTGTCATTTCAACTGGAGCTAAACAATCCATAGCGAATGTGGTTATGTCGCTCATCAATCAGGGCGATGAGGTGATTATTCCCGCTCCTTATTGGGTTTCTTATTTGGAAATTGTAAAAGTTGCAGAAGGAATTTCAAAAGTAATTGAAACATCGATCGAGGCCGATTTTAAAATCACACCTGCTCAACTTGAAGCGGCCATTACCCCGAAGACCAAATTGATGATTTTTTCTACCCCTTGTAACCCTACTGGAACAGTTTACAGTAAGGATGAATTAAAGGGACTAGCAGAAGTGATTGTGAAATATCCTCATTTGGTGGTGATTTCGGATGAAATCTACGAACACATCAATTTTGAAGGTAAACACGAAAGTTTAGCCCAATTCCCCGAGATTTATGAACAAGTTGTTACGATCAATGGGGTGTCAAAAGCTTGGGCTATGACCGGATGGCGTCTTGGATATATTGGCGCGCCTAAAGAAATTGCCGATGCTTGTAACAAAATTCAAGGACAATTCACTTCAGCAACTTGCTCGATTACCCAAAAAGCAGCGAAAGCAGCAATGTTGGCAGATCCAGCGGTTTTGAAGGATATGATAAAAGCTTTTCACGAACGCAGAGACCTGGTATTAGCTGCATTGAATGAAATGCCCGGCGTAATTACGAATACACCAACGGGTGCATTTTATGTCTTTCCTGATGTTTCTTCTTTTTTTGGAAAAACTTATGGCGATTGGGTGATAAAATCCAGTGAAGATTTATGTTTGTATCTGTTGGATGAGGCATTAGTAGCTTTAGTTTCGGGAGAAGCTTTTGGTTCGCCAAAATGCATTCGTATATCCTATGCTGCCTCGGAAGAAGTGTTAAAAGAAGCCATGAAACGCGTAAAATTGGCCTTGGAAAAATTAGTGTAATGGATTTTAAAAATATATTTAACCAATTTAACAACAAGCGCATTTTAGTCATTGGCGATGTGATGATTGATGCTTACATCTTAGGTGCTGTTACGCGCGTAAGTCCTGAAGCACCAGTGCCTATTGTCAATTTTCAAAAAAGTGAGAATCGTCTTGGGGGGGCAGCAAATGTGGCGCTAAACTTGGTGGCTTTGGGTGCAAAACCTATCATTTGCTCTGTCATTGGAAAGGATTTGATGGCGAAAGTGATGTTGGATTTATTTGAAAATTCTGGAGTTGATGCAAGAGGCGTGATTATGAGTGATGACCGCCTTACTACGGTTAAAACCCGAGTGATCGGAAATAAACAGCAGTTGATTCGAATTGACCAAGAGGAAATCAAGGAGCTGGCTCAAAAAGAAATGGATGCAATCTATGTACAAATTGAAAGTATCGTTCAATGTGGTGTTGATGCTATTATTTTTGAGGATTACAACAAGGGAGTTTTAGTGCCTGAATTAATTGCAAAAGTGGTTGACTTGGCGAATAAATACCATATCCCTACCACTGTTGATCCAAAAAAAGATCATTTTTTAGCCTATCAAGGGGTTACGCTTTTCAAACCGAATTTAAAAGAATTGCGAGAAGGGTTAGATATGCATGTGTCTTTCGATAGTCCTCAGTTTCAAGAGGCGGTTTTAAAATTGGAGGAAAAATTGCAAAACAAAATCTCTTTCATCACGCTTTCAGAATTAGGTGTGTTTATCAAAGACGAAAACCAATCCTTTCATATTCCTGCTCATTTGCGCAATATTACTGATGTCAGTGGGGCAGGCGATACCGTCATTTCTGTAGCAACTTTATGTTTGAGCGTTGGGTTACCGATCGAGTTGATTGGTGCTATTTCCAATATTGCAGGTGGACTTGTTTGTGAGAAAAATGGAGTGGTATCCATTGACAAAGAAGATTTATTAAATGAAACAATTAAACTTTTAGGCAAATAATTTGTCTATTCTATAAAACGTAAAAATGCCCACAGAAGTAAAACCATACGGAAATCAGGACAAATCAAAAAAAGAAGAAGTTGCAGAAATGTTCAACAATATTTCTCATCGATATGATTTTTTGAATCATTTTCTTTCTTTGGGTATCGATAAATTATGGCGTAAAAAAGCAGTTAAAAAATTGCAGCAATTAGCGCCTAAAAAAATATTAGATATTGCAACAGGTACAGGTGACTTTGCGATCTCTTTACTAAGATTAAAGCCAGACGAAATTGTTGGATTAGATATCTCAAAAGGAATGCTTGAGGTAGGGATTGAAAAAATGAAGGCCAAAAAAGTCGATCATATCATTCGCATGCAACTGGGTGATTCTGAAAACCTGCCTTTCGAAGATGCCTACTTTGATGCCCTAACAGTGGCTTTTGGGGTTCGGAATTTTGAAAACTTAGAAAAAGGCTTGGCTGAAATGTTGCGTGTAGTGCGTCCTGGAGGTAAAATTGTAATTTTAGAGTTTTCCAAACCGAAAAAATTCCCCATCAAACAAGTGTTTGGGTTTTATTCTAAAAACATCATTCCTTTCTTAGGAAAGCGAATCTCTAAAGATGAAAAGGCCTATGCCTATTTGCCAGAGTCGGTTGCTGCATTTCCAGAAGGGGAGGCCTTTTTGACCATTCTTAAATCCTTAGGTTATCAAGATGTGGATCAAGAATTGGTTTCAGGAGGAATCGCTACCATTTATTCAGGTTCAAAACAGTAATTATACTAAATCAAAAAGTTCTACGTTTTTTCGCTATGAATTATCAAATCCTATTTTTTTGCACCATGCTTTCTTGGATTGGATTTTCTCAAAAGGAAAAACCCATGAATTATCGCAAATTTGACGAGCGCACCTTGCATTTTGGATTTATGTTAGGGGTAAATATGGCAAATTTCAATACCTTCCCAAAGGTTGATGCTTACAGTAAATATGGTTTGAAAAGTGTCTATACCAAAACGCAACCCGGCGGACAAGTAGGCATTGTAACTACCTTGAAATTGGGAACGCCCGTGGTTCGTTTACGATTTTTACCAACACTTTCTTTTCAGGAACGGGCGATCAAATATACTTTTGTCAACCCTGACCCCAATGATTCCAAAGATCTTTTTAACGAAGAACGAGTGAATTCTACCAATTTGGATTTTCCTCTTATGTTTCAGTTCCGAACTTTGAGAGTGAATAATTTCGCGGCTTATGTATTGATCGGTGGACAATATTCACTCGATTTACAATCGCAAGAAAAAGCCTCACAGGATTTAATTGATCCTTTTATCAAGATTCGCAAAAATGATTTACAAGGCCAAATTGGATTAGGAGTGGAGTTTTTTGCTGAATTTTTCAAGTTTGGATTTGAAATTAAATATTCACAAGGGTTTCAGAATACGTTTATTCAAGACGGAACTCCCGTTTCCAATCCGATTGATCGTTTGTATAATAACTCTTGGTGGGTTTCTTTAATTTTTGAAGGTTAATGAAATTAGAAGTACAATTGCGCTTAACACCAGAGCAAGCAAAGGATCAAACTCACATTCAAAATGCTATAGCGAAGGAATTGAATTTGAAGCCAAGTGCTTTTCAATTTGTTTGGAGAAAGCGTAGCATTGATGCTCGAAAAAGACAAATTTTCATCAACGCAAGTTTTGAAGTATATCATCAAGAAGTAATCCCGTCATTTGATGCAGATTTCCACCCAATACCCATTAATGCTACAAAACAAGTCGCTATTATTGGTGCTGGTCCCGCAGGATTATATGCAGCATTGCGCGCTTTGGAACTAGGATGGAAGCCAGTAGTTTTTGAACGCGGTAAACCAGTCAAAGAACGAAGAAAAGATTTGGCGAAAATTACCCGAGAAATGCTGGTGAATGAAGATTCCAATTATTGTTTCGGGGAAGGCGGTGCAGGAACGTATTCCGATGGTAAACTGTACACGCGATCCAAAAAAAGAGGAGATGTATTGAAAGCCATGAAGTGGTTGGTTCATTTTGGCGCCGATTCCGAAATACTTGTCGATGCACACCCCCATATTGGAACCAATAAATTACCCAAATTAATTGAAAATATTCGAGAAGAAATCATCAAAAGAGGTGGTGAATTTCATTTTGAATCTCGTTTGACAAACCTCTTCATTTCCAGTCAAAAAATAACCGGAATTGAAGTCAACGGAAATCAAAAATTTGATTTTACACATGTGATTTTAGCGACAGGTCATTCCGCGCGAGATGTATTTGAATTATTACATCGTAATGGGTTACGAATTGATGCAAAACCATTTGCTCTAGGGGTTAGAATCGAACATACGCAAGAATTAATAGACACGATTCAGTATCATGGACGTTTAAATGATGATTTTATTCCTCCAGCATCTTATGCCTTGGTAGAACAAGTAGATGGGAGAGGGGTGTACTCTTTTTGCATGTGTCCAGGGGGTATCATTGCGCCCTGTGCAACGCAGCAAGAGGAAGTTGTAACGAATGGTTGGTCGCCTTCGAAACGAAACAACATCTACAGTAATTCTGGAATTGTAGTACCGGTTTCTCCTGAAGATTTTCCGGGAAAAGAAAACGATCCGATGGTTTGTCTTGATTTTCAAAAGGAAGTTGAACGAAAAGCATGGATTGCAGCTGGTAGAACGCAAAGGGTTCCTGCACAACGCATGTTGGATTTCGTCCAAGGAAAAGTATCAAAAGATTTTCCGAGAAGTTCATATCACCCAGGTATTGTAAGTGTTGATTTAGCAACCGTTTTACCTCCTTTTATTGCCGATCGACTCCGGAAAGCCTTTGTATTGTTTGGTAAAAAAATGCCGGGGTATTTAACCAACGACGCGGTTTTACATGCTCCTGAATCCAGAACATCTTCACCAATTTCCATACCAAGAGATTCGGAAACCTTAACGCATCCTGATGCCTTTGGGCTTTATCCATGTGCAGAAGGTGCAGGTTATGCCGGAGGAATTATTTCTGCTGCTTTAGATGGCATGAAATGTATGGATGCGGTACATCGAAATCAACAAGCTTAAGCGATCAATTAGTTTACAGTTCCCCGTTTGAATTCAGAAAGTAAAACCGCAGTAGCCATTGAAACGTTTAAGGATTCCGCTTGTCCAAAACGAGGGATGGTAATTGGGTTTTGAATGAAAGGTTTAATTTCTTCAGAAATTCCATTACCTTCATTTCCAAGCACTAAAATGGCATCGCTTGGTAAGTTTTCTTGATAGATATTTTTTCCCTCCAACAATGCTCCGTAAATTGGAATTTTTACTTTGTCCAGGTATTTGACTAAATTTTTATAGTGTACTTTGACTCTAAATAAAGAACCCATGGTAGCTTGAACTACTTTTGGATTGTATAGATCTACGGTGTTTTCTGAGCAGACAATCTGGTCGATGCCAAACCAATCTGCTAAACGAATAATCGTACCTAAATTTCCCGGATCTTGAATGTGATCCAAAACCAAAATAATGCCTCGATGTGCCAATAGTTGGTAGGGTAGTTTTTCGATGACCGCCAAACATGGTTGAGGAGTTTTTAAGGTACTCATTTTTTCAAAATCCAATCGAGAAGCATGGAGCAATTCTATCGTGTTTGGAAGGTTATCCAACTGTTCAGAGGGTTCAACCACAACCGTTTTTACCAGATTAGGAACGATTTCAATGGCTTCTAAAACTGATTTTTTACCCTCTAGAATAAAACAATTTTCTTGGTCGCGAAATTTTTTTTGATGTAGCGATCTAATCCATTTTATTTTATTCTTTGAAATTGGCTCCATTGTTGCTGTATTTTTTTTACTTTTGAATATCGATGTTAACGCGTAAACTTACATATTTTCTTCTTATCGCTTTCTTTTTTCATGCCTGTAAAATTACTAAGCATGTCCCGGAAGGAAAATACCTTTTACAAAAAAACAAAATTACAATAAAAGGCGATAAGTTAAGTCATTCTGAATTACAAAGCGTACTTAAACAAAAACCTAATTTTAAAAGTCTTGTTGGGTTAAAATTTAAGTTATTGGCTTATAATATGGTGGATTCCACCAAAGTTGCCCATAAGAGAGCCCGAAAGAATTTTAAAATCAGAAAAATAAATGCCAAAAGGCTCGCGAGACAAAACCGCATTAATAATCGGAGGATCGAAAAAGCCCGCGCTAAACATAAAGAAGTCTATACGCAAAAAATCATACCTCTTAAAGATACCCTAGACCCAAGTCTTTTTTTACGAGAATGGTTGAAATACAAATTCGGTGAACCCCCAGTCGTTTTTGATAGTTCCTTATACCTGAAGTCCATCAAGCAGGTTCAAACCTATATGAAATCGAAAGGGTACTACGACGCTGATGTGAAAGAAGAACTCATCGTAAAAGAGAAAAAACGAAAGGTAATACCTCACTTTTTTATTGAAACAGGTCGACCATACATTATCGATACGGTTTTTGCTTCTAGTGAAAATAAAACTGTTTTGGGTACCTATCAACAATTCCTTACGCGTCACAAGGATGATCATCTGGAAAATAAGAAGTTTGATTCAGATTTATTGGACGAATTTCGTTCCAAGGTAGCCAAGTTTATGCGAGATAATGCGCTTTATGGTTTTAGTCCAAATCACATCGAATACATTGCTGATACTATATTAGGGAATCACCGTGTTGCCTTAGAAATCAAATTTAAACCAAGATTAATTCCTGTTCCTGGTGTGGCCGATTCTGTTATTGAACAACCGCATCAAATTACCTATTTGAATGAAGTTTATTTTCACATCTCAGATACTACTTTTTATGAAGGTAGTTTTTCAGCGAAAATGAAAGAGCTTGGAATAAGGTTGGTGAACGGACAATCTATTCAAACTTTGGATACCCTTCATTATCAAGAAATCAGAAATAAGCAAGGAGAATTGATTCCTCAACGCACCGCGATTTTCATGTACAATACTAAGCTTATTGTCAAAGCGAAAGTGTTGGAAGAACAGAACTTCCTTGAAAAAGACAATTACTACAAAGAATACTATTTAGATCGCACCTATACTCGATTATTGCAATTGGGAGTTTTTCAGACCATTAAACCTATGTTTGTGGAAATACCAGGAACGAATCGTGTCGATATTCATTATTACCTTGAGCCTGCCCCGCGACGCACCTTGTTTGCAGAACCTCAGGCGACCAATTCAAATGGCTATTTAGGGGTTTCGGCAACGATCAAGTACATCAACAAAAATTTATTTTTAGGAGCGGAGAAATTCAGTGTTTCACTTTCGGGCGGATTTGAATCTTCACCACCCATTTTTGGACAACAAGATGGGCAAGAAATCAGGAAGGAAACACGTTCTTTTAATACTTTTGAGTTTGGCCCAACCATAAAATACGAATTGCCAAAACTTACCCCATTTGGAAAGATTCAACTTTCCAAACGTCATCGTCCCCGTACCATCATGAGTTTGGGATATAATTTTCAGAAAAGACCCGATTTCAAAAGGTCAATGATACAAATGAGTTACACCTATCGTTTTAATGTCGATAAAACTCAAACCTTTGAATTTGGTTTACCATTTGCTTCTGTGGTATCTTATGTAAAAATTGATAAAACAGATGATTTTGATTCCAAAATCAACAATCTAAACGATTTGTTTCTCAGAAATTCCTATTCCAATCAATTCATTTGGCAAGATGCTAAACTCGGTTTTCAGTACAACAATAAAGACAAAGATGGGAAGGTGTCTAAAGATTTATTTTATTACCGATTGAGTTTAGATTTTGCAGGTAATGTTTTAGGCATGTTTAAGTCTGTACAAGACACCAATGTGAATGGTCAACGGACTTTTTTGAAGTTACCTTATTCCCAGTTTTTCAAGTTGGATAATGAAATGATATATTCCTATCCGTTTTCCATTGATAATTCAATTCATTTTAGGGGGTTAGCAGGATTGGGCAAGCCTTATGGAAATTCTAAAACGTCATTGCCATACGATTATAGTTTCTTCGCTGGTGGAGCAAATGATAACCGTGGTTGGAGGTCAAGAACCTTAGGTCCTGGATCGTATCAAAAAGATTTGGACTCTAACCGAACCATTACCCAGATCGGGGATATACGCTTTGGAGCTTCCGTTGAATATCGAATTAAAATTGGTGGAATATTCAGATGGGCATTTTTTGCCGATGCTGGAAATATTTGGCTCATCAATGAAGATGTCAATCGACCTGGAGCAAAATTTTCTAAAAATTGGTACAAGGAAATTGCATTTTCTGCCGGAATGGGTTTAAGAATTGACTTTAGTTTCTTTGTGGTTCGATTAGATGCCGGAATTCCGATTTACAATCCAGCTTTACCAAATGCCAATCGATGGGTTTTCAATCCACAAGGCAGTTATCACGATCAGTTAAAATCAATATGGGGCGGCGATTGGAAATATTACAAAGGTTTTAGGCCTGTATTCCATTTTGGTATTGGATACCCATTCTAATCTACAAGTAATTTAATATAGACTCAGCTTTGCTCCATGGCAAAATAACTGATTTGGATTGCTGATTGTAATAGACTTTTAATCCTTCTTGTAAAAACTGTAATTTCACTTCGCTTAATTTTGTCGCGGTATTGTCTGAAGCACTTTCATTCAATATGTTAAAGAAAGCCTTTAATTTTTCTTCCAGTATGAGTTGGTTAGGTTCCAATTTAACGCCTGTTCGAACATTGTAATACCAAAATAAAAAATGATCGTTCTCGAAATCGCAATTGTACATGAATTCAAATTGCAACAAATTGTTTTTTTGGATGTATCCGTAATTACTTAAGCAGTATTCCTCATTCATTAGGGAGTCTCCTAGTTTTACAAGAATTTGATTGATATCGCTTTCAACGGTTTTATTCAGTTTGTAAGTGAGTTTGGGAATGATCAAGTTGTTAGCGAAAGTGCTATCTTCAAATTGGTATTGAGCAACTAGATTGAGTTGAATCGTCAAACATAGTAGAGAACATAGCCATTTCATTAGTCCAATTTTTTAAGGTTCGCAAAACGCAAGATAACAACTTTAATGCCATGATGTGGGAAAAAAATGGTTGCTTTTTTATCGGCATCCACTCCTTCTAGTTTGGTAATTTTTCCTTTACCAAAGCGATCGTGTTCAACATTGTCTCCTACCATAAAACTCAACGAAGTATTTTGTCCAGAGTTGCTTTTAGGTAGTTCATTTATGGACCTTAAATTGGGTTTTGTATTCAATCGCGTATTTAATCCACCTGTAAAAGGTCGTTCATAATTCGCATTCATCTGATTAAGCGATCGTCCAGGACCTCTAGATATGTTTTCAAAATCTAAATATTTTTGATCAATTTCATCAATAAAACGACTTGGTTCTGAGGTGGTTAAGCTTCCAAATACAAATCGAGAATTGGCATAGGAAATTGTGCAAGTTTCTTTTGCTCTTGTTAGGGCTACATAAAATAAACGTCGCTCTTCTTCGAGTTCGCTTCTCGTATTAATGGCCATTTGTGAAGGGAACAAATTTTCTTCCAGCCCAACTAAATAAACGTGCGGATATTCTAATCCTTTACTCGAGTGAATGGTCATTAAGGATACGTAATTTGTATCTTCCTCTCCGGTAAGATCAGCATCTGTTAATAAGGCAACGTCCATCATGAAATCCGCCAAACTGTTGTCCTCCTCTTTACTGGCTGAAAATTCTTTCATACCGGCTAGTAATTCCTCGACATTTTGATAGCGCTCTACTTCTTCAACTCCTTTGTCTTTTTCGTTGTACAATTCTTTTAGAATCCCTGAAGATTTAGCAATTTGATTCCCTAAATCAAAGGCGTTGAGTTGGTTGTTCAACGCGTTGAAACTTTGAATCATGGTAGAGAATTCATAGAATTTTGTGCGAGTTGCCGGACTGACAGGTAAGGAATATTGTTGAGGATTTGAAATGACTTCCCACATTGAGGTGCCGTGTTGATTAGCGCAGATGACGACATGTTCCATACTGGTTTTTCCTATACCTCGTTTCGGATAATTGATCACTCGTTTGAGCGCTTCTTCATCATTTGGGTTCGTGGATAATCTGAAATAGGCCAATAAATCTTTGATTTCTTTACGTTGGTAAAAGGATAGTCCCCCAAATATTTTGTACGGGATATTGATTTTGCGCAATGCTTCCTCAAAAGAACGCGATTGTTTATTGGTTCGATATAAAATGGCAATATCCTTGTACGTAGAAGTTTGTCCGTGACAAAGATCAAAAATTTTGTTCGCTACCACTTTTCCCTCTTCATTGTCGGTTAGCGTCCGCACAACTTTTATTTTTTGACCTTCTGTATTTTCAGTCCAAACACTTTTTTTGATTTGGTCTTTGTTGTTTGCGATGACACTATTGGCAGCCTCTACGATGTTTTTGGTGCTGCGATAATTTTGTTCGAGCTTGAAAAGTTTAAATTCCGGATAATCCTTCCTGAAATTAAGAATGTTTTGAATATTCGCTCCACGAAAGGAATAAATCGACTGGGCGTCATCTCCAACGACACAAATGTTTTCGTATACCGCTGCAAGTTTTTTAACAATCAAATACTGAGCGTAATTGGTATCCTGGTACTCATCTACCAAGATGTATCTGAATTTTTGTTGGTAGTAGTTCAATACATCCGGAAAATCCCTTAATAACACATTGGTCTGAAACAATAAATCGTCAAAATCCATCGCTCCAGCTTTAAAGCATCGAGTCGTGTATAGTTTATAAATTCTGGCTAATTCGGGTCTTTTTGAACTGTTATCTTCAGCGATGATGTCTTTGTTTTGGGCATAAGCATCAGCGGAAATCAAGTTGTTTTTAGCCGCTGAAATTCGAGCATACACCATGCTAGGTTTGTAAATCTTATCGTCTAAATTTTGTTCTTTGATGATGTCTTTTAACAAACTTTTGGTGTCTTGAGTGTCATAAATTGTAAAATTACTTGGATATCCTAATCGGTCGGCGTTATACCTTAAAATCCTTGAGAAAACAGAGTGAAAGGTTCCCATGGTGATATTTTTTGCTTCTCCACCTCCGATTAGGTGACTGATTCTTTCCGTCATCTCTTTTGCCGCTTTATTGGTGAAGGTCAAGGAAAGGATATTAAATGGATCCACACCTTGTTCAATCATATGGGCAATACGGTAGGTCAGTACTCGTGTTTTTCCAGATCCTGCACCAGCAATAATCATGGTAGGCCCATTTATGTTTTCAGCAGCCAGACGTTGACTGTCGTTGAGTTCGTTTAAATAGCTCATTTCAAAGGATTAAAATCGGAAAAAGAAAAAATACGAAGAACAAAGATACATAAATCTTCACGAAGTTTTTCTATGAATTTTCAACAATTCTTTTGATATTTTCATTACTTTTGCCTTAAAAATACAAGCAATGAGTCATACTATTAAGCCAGGTGTTGCCACTGGGGATCAAGTTCAAGAAATATTTAGATATGCAAAGGAGAAAGGTTTTGCTTTGCCCGCTGTGAATGTAACCAGTTCAAGTACGGTTAACGCAGTGATGGAAGCAGCAGCAAAATTAAATGCACCTGTGATCATTCAATTCTCAAATGGGGGAGCACTTTTCAATGCAGGAAAAGGGTTGTCGAATGATCAAGAAAAGGCGGCGATTGCTGGAGCGATTTCTGGTGCAAGACATATTCATCAAATGGCTGAGTTATACGGAGCAACCGTAATTCTTCATACAGATCATGCTGCCATGAAATTATTACCTTGGATTGATGGATTATTAGATGCTTCCGAACAATTTTACAAAGAAACGGGAAAATCGCTTTATAGTTCACACATGATTGATTTATCCGAAGAACCTTTAGAGGAAAACATTGCGATTTGTAAAAAATACTTAGAGCGTATGTCAAAAATTGGCATGACCTTAGAAATTGAATTAGGCATTACAGGTGGTGAGGAAGATGGTGTTGATAATTCCGATGTAGATTCTTCTAAATTATACACTCAACCTTCGGAGGTGGCTTATGCATACGAAGAATTGATGAAAGTTTCTCCTCGATTTACCATTGCAGCAGCTTTCGGTAATGTTCACGGAGTTTATAAACCAGGTAATGTAAAATTGACACCGATCATTTTGAAAAATTCCCAAACGTATGTGCAAGAAAAATTCAATACAGGTGCTAATCCAGTAGATTTTGTTTTCCATGGTGGTTCAGGTTCAACAGTGGATGAAATTAGAGAAGCTATTTCTTACGGAGTTGTAAAGATGAATATTGATACCGATTTACAATTTGCATACACCGAAGGAACGCGTGATTATATTTTGAAAAACGAAGCTTATTTACATACTCAAATTGGAAATCCAGAAGGAGAAGATAAGCCGAATAAAAGTTATTATGATCCTCGCAAATGGTTAAGAAATAGTGAGTTGACTTTTATTAAACGATTGGAACAATCTTTCCAAGATTTGAATAACGTGAATACTTTATAAAAAACATTTGATATGAGTTGGTTTAAACGTGTAAAAGAGGGAATAACCACCTCCACGCAAGAGAAAAAAGAAACACCAGAAGGACTTTGGGTTAAGTGTAACAACTGTAAAACGGTTTTTACTGCTGAAGAAATGGCATCAAACGCCCATGTTTGTAATCGTTGTTCGCACCATGAACGCATTGGTTCAGAAGAGTATTTTCAAATTATTTTTGACGATGCCAAGTATACAGAGTTGAATAAAGATTTAGAAGCAGGTGACCCGTTGAAATTTGAAGATACAAAGAAGTATACCGATCGTCTTAAATCTACCCAAAAAGCAACGCGATTGAAAGATGCAATTCGAACTGCAAAAGGTAAGATTAATGGAATGGATTTAGTCGTTGCAGCAATGGATTTTAGTTTCATCGGGGGGTCAATGGGATCTGTAATGGGAGAGAAAATTGCTCGAGCAATTGATGAAGCTATTAAAATGAAAGCGCCGTTTATGATCATCTCTAAGTCAGGAGGTGCTCGAATGATGGAAGCTGGTTTTTCATTGATGCAAATGGCGAAGGTTTCAGGTAAGTTAGGTCAACTTGCTGAAGCGAAATTACCCTACATTTCTTTTCTTACGGATCCAACCACAGGAGGTGTAACCGCATCATTTGCGATGTTAGGAGATATCAATATTGCTGAACCTAACGCATTAATTGCTTTTGCAGGTCCTCGTGTTGTAAAGGAAACAATCGGAAGAGATTTACCAGAAGGATTTCAAACTTCTGAGTTTGTATTAGAGCATGGATTTTTAGATTACATTGTTGATCGTACTCAATTGAAAGAAACATTAGCGTTATCCTTGAAATTGTTTAACAATTAAAGATATGCATATTCAGAAGCTGCCTTTGCAAACCACAAATTGGGGTGGAGGAACAACTTCAGAATGGTTTATTTTTCCAGAGGCATCGAGTTATCAAGAACGGAATTTTTTAATAAGAATTAGCACGGCGACTGTTGAATAGTCGCCGTCTGATTTTACTAAACTTCCTGACTTTGACCGCAAACTTTTAATGCTTTCAGGTGAAGGGGTCTTAAACCTAAATCAAGCTACAATTCATTTGTCAACCGACGATTTTATTCATTTTAAGGGGAAGGATGAGGTGCAATCCAAAGGACAATTTACTGACTTTAATGTCATCCATCATCCAACTGTTCAAGTGGAAACAGTTATCTTCAACTTAAAGGGTGTTCAAAATATCACTCGAAATGGATTTCAATTATTTCTTTGGCTCAAGTCTGGATCGTTAAGTATTGGTAATTCTTTAATTGAAAGCCATCATGGTGTTTGGTTGCCTGATCACAATGATATACAAATCTCTGGTGAGGCAGAAGTTATTTTAGTTTATTTCGTGAAAAACACGTAGGGATAGCTTGTGAAAAACAGTTTAACGCAAGATTATTTCATTAAATGCGGTAGTTTCAAAAAAATGTGTTAACTTTGCCCGTCGAAAGTCGGCTACATAAAAATTATTTAAACAATATTGGAATGTATTTAAATACAGAAGTAAAAGAAGAAATCTTCGCAAAACACGGAGGTTCAAAAACAAACACAGGTTCTACGGAAGGACAAATCGCTTTGTTTACATTTAGAATTGCTCACTTAACTGAGCATTTGAAAAAAAACCGTAAAGATTACGGAACGCAAAGAGCTTTACAATTATTAGTAGGTAAAAGAAGAAGCTTTTTGGATTATTTAAAGAAAAAAGATATTAACAGATATCGTGCTATCGTTAAAGAATTAGGCTTACGTCGTTAATTCTTACGAGATAATTTATTTAGAGGGGGCATTCGACTTAGTCGGCTGTCCCTTTTTTGTTAAAAAATCGCTAGCCGATTTATAAATTTGAATTAATAAGTATATGAATATAGGAATCAAAAAGTCAATCAAAACAGGAGGTCAAGAGATCACTGTCGAGACAGGAAAATTGGCTAAACAGGCAGATGGGTCTGTAGTAGTAAGATTAGGTGATACCATGTTGTTAGCAACTGTGGTAGCGGCACCTGAAGCAAAAGAAGGGGTAGATTTTCTACCATTAACCGTAGATTATCGCGAAAAATATGCGGCTGCAGGTCGTTTCCCAGGTGGATTTTTTCGTAGAGAGGCTCGTCCTTCTGAAAATGAAATTTTAATCATGCGTTTGGTGGACCGTGCTTTGCGTCCATTGTTTCCAGATGATTACCATGCTGAGGTACAGTTGATGATTCAATTGTTATCTTTTGATGGAGAGAATAATCCAGATGCATTGTGTGGTTTAGCGGCTTCTGCTGCAATCGCGGTTTCAAACATTCCATTTAATGGTCCAATGTCAGAAGTAAGAATTGGTCGAGTGAATGGTGAATGGATTGTGAATCCTACCATGTCGCAAATGAAAGATTCAGATGCTGATATGATGATCGCAGGTACCATGAAAGATGTCAACATGATTGAAGGGGAATTCAAAGAAATTTCTGAATTGGAAATGGTAGAGGCAATTAAAATTGCTCACGCTGCGATTAAAGAACAATGTCAATTTCAATTAGATTTAGCGGCTGAAATTCCTGCTGCAAATCCAAAAAGAGAATATTGCCACGAAGTACATAACGAGGATGTAAAAGCGAAAGTGTATGCAGATTGTATGGAAAAGTGTAAAGATGTGGCACGTATGGGCTTGGCTTCTAAAGCAAAAAGAACAGAATTGTTCGATGCTATTAAAACTGAATTTAAAGCCCAATACAGCGAGGAAGAATTAGCTGAAATTGGCGGATTTATTTTAACTTATTTCTCTGAAGTAAAAAAGAAAGCGGTTCGTTGGGTTATGTTGAATGAATCAAAACGTCTGGATGGTCGTAAATTTGATGAAATCAGACCGATTTGGGCTGAAGTGGATTATTTACCAATTGTTCACGGTTCTGCTGTGTTTACACGTGGAGAAACTCAATCCATTACTACCTTAACCTTAGGAGGTAAAATGGATGAGCAATTGATCGATGGAACTACTTTCCGTGGTACCGAGAAATTCATGTTACATTATAACTTCCCTCCATTCTCTACAGGAGAAGCAAAACCTCTAAGAGGGACATCGAGAAGAGAAATTGGACATGGGAATTTAGCGTTACGTGCTTTGAAACCCGTTTTACCTGAAGATAGTGCGTATACTATTCGTTTGGTTTCTGATATTTTAGAATCCAATGGTTCGTCTTCAATGGCAACCGTTTGTGCGGGAACTTTAGCTTTAATGGATGGTGGTGTACAAATCAAAGCGCCAGTATCTGGAATTGCAATGGGATTAGTTGCTGATGAAGGTAAATTTGCGGTGTTGTCTGATATTTTAGGGGACGAGGATCATTTAGGTGATATGGACTTTAAAGTGACAGGTACTGCAAAAGGAATTACAGCATGTCAAATGGATATTAAAGTCGATGGTTTACCATACGAAGTGTTAATTCAAGCTTTAGAACAAGCAAGAGCGGGACGTTTACATATTTTGAATAAAATTGTTGAAACGATTGCGCAACCTAATCCAGATTTCAAACCGCAAACGCCAAGAATTGAAGCGTTTAACGTGCCAAATGAAATGATTGGAGCAATTATCGGACCTGGTGGAAAAATTATTCAGGCAATGCAAAAAGAGACCAATACGGTAATTACCATTGAAGAATTAGAAGGTGGTGAAGGTAGAGTTCAAATCATGTCGAATAATGGAGATGATATGAAGGAAGCTACTCGTCGTATTCGTCAAATTGCTTTCCCTCCAACTGTAGAAGAAGGCGCAACTTATCAAGGTAAAGTGAAGTCAGTGAAAGATTTCGGTTGTTTTGTTGAGATTTTACCTGGAACAGACGGATTGATTCATATCTCTGAATTCTCTTGGGAGAAAGTAGCGAAAATGGAAGATGTTTGTAAAGAAGGCGATGTGCTTGATTTTAAAGTAGTAGGAAAAGATCCTAAAACGAAAAAATGGAAATTATCGCGTAAGGTTTTATTACCAAGACCTGAAAAAACAGAAACTGCTCCTGAAGCAGGACAAGCATAACAATAATGAAAGGGTGGACATAAAGTTCACCCTTTTTTATTTTAAAGATTTGTAGTTTTTAATCCAAGAACTATCTGTTACATCTTGGAGAATTAACCAGAAAGAAGTATCCATGAAAAAATCGTATTCAATATATTTGATTCCGTAACGATCGTGTAAAAAAAGTTGTTGTTTAACCGTCGGTTTTAAAGGTCCATTTGCCCAACCAGAGGCATCGATATTGCGAAAGGGATAAGCAGGATATCGAACCTTCCAAAGTGAATCAAAATTGACACAATAGGTACTTTTCTTTCTGGTGAAGGAATCTATACTTATTCCGCCATTGATGTGATGCTCTAACAGGTAATTTTTTCGTTCCGGATTATAAACCGATGGCCATTCTCCACTTAAAAAGTAAATCATTTCATCGGGACGCAAAATACGCTTGTGAATGACTTTATTGTCTTGCTTGAAAAAAGCAGCAAAGGTTAAAATTTGAGAATTGGTTTGTACATTGATGTTTACGCCAAAGCACGGTTTAGCATACTCCGTTTCTAAATAAAACGAAGAAAATCCTAAGAAGTAGGCGATTAATATGGTGATTCTGATGAACACACATGGGTATACGTAAAAAACAAGAAATAGTTATTCTTAAGATTTCCGGAATAAAAAATAAAGTAAAATTCCTGATCCAATCAGAAACAGAATAGGATAGAGGTAAGAATTACTGAGAAACAAAATCACCAAAAATGCGGGAATTAAAAAAATACTCAGCAAATGATATTTTCCTTGATGCTTAGGGTTTTCCATACGAATAGACTTTTCTCGGAGTGATTAAAAAATCTAAGGGTTGATCGAATTCATCTGTATCCTCGATTTTTTCAATGGGTTCAAATAAGGAAACGCCAATTCGAAGTGCATTTGGCGCTTTTTGTTGAATGTAACGATCGTAGAATCCTTTGCCGTAGCCAACACGGAATCCTTTTAAATCAGCCATGAATAAAGGGATGATCAGTACGCTAGGGATTACCGCTTCTTGGTGCGTTATGTGTTGTTCCAATAAGCCCATTTTTCCTTTTTGAAGATCGGTAAAATGGGGAAGTGGGTAAAATTTCATGCTAAAATCTTCAAAATTTGTCTGTGGAATACACAGTGCATTGAATAATCTTAAGTCTTGAATTAAAGGATATAGATTCAGCTCCTTTTGGGATTCTATCGGAAGAAAAACTCCTATTTTTTCGTTTTTATATTGAAAATTCGACAGAAAGTGTTGACTTATTTTTAGCGACAAATCGTTTATTAACCAAGCGCTAAGCTGATTTTTCTTAAATTTTATTGATTCTCTTACCTCCTTTTTGGTCATCTACATTCCCGGCATCATGTTACGTGCTGAGGCCATCATTTCTTGATCGTGAATGGCGGTCGCTTTCTCCAAGGCTCTTTGCATTGCAACACACAATAAATCTTCTAAATCCTCTTGTTCCATCAATTTATGATCCGTATTGATCTTTACACTTTTCATCTCTTTGTTGCCGCTAAGCGAGACTACCACTAAATTTCCACCGGCCTCTCCTTCCACAATGATTTGGGCTAATCTTTTTTTACTTTCCTCTGCCGCCTGTTGCATTTGACTCAGTTTCCCAAGCATATCTTTTCCGAACATAATTTGCGAATTATTTGTTGTTCAAAAATAAGGAATTTTAGACTTTTTCACAATCTTATAGTGGTAAGCTAAATGACTTTAAGTGCAGAAATCAATTAAAATCGATATATTAGTGTCAAAAATTGCAAAAATGAATAAAATCTACCTTTACATTTTCACCTTATTAAGTACTACCGCGTTTGGACAAGATTCCAGTATCGTGTATGCCGAGCCTGTATTTGAAGAGGATACAAAAGTGGAAAACACATTTAGTTCTACCCGAATCATTAATGGGCATTCCGTAGAAACGCTCAAAAAGGGAACCCTTGAATTTAGGGTAGAGCACCGTTTTGGTGATATTGCGGGATCAGAAGGTGGCGTTCAAAATTTCTTCGGTTTGGATAATTCATCCGATATTCGAATTGCTTTTGAGTACGGAATCACAGATCGTTTAATGGTCGGGTTAGGAAGAAGTAAGGGTATCAATAATCCTTATCGATCGTTAATCGATGGAATTGTTAAGTATCGTATATTGCATCAGGAAAAAGGTAAAATGCCCCTGTCGATGACTGTGCTAGGTAATGCAAATATCACGTACATGAAAGCAAGTAAAGATATTTCTGAAGTCAGTAACTTTCCCAAGTTTGCACATCGAATGTCTTACGCGACTTCCTTGAATATGGCGCGAAAATTCGGTAAACGGATCAGTTTATCCGTTATGCCCACTTATGTTTGGAGAAATTATGTGCGAAATGATGAACAAAACGGGTTATTCTCTCTTGGAGGAGCCTTTAATGTATTGTTGGGAAAACGAATTAATGTAACCTTAGAATATTACCAAAACATGGAGCAACGATATATTGAAAATACGGCTTTAAATAGTTTATCTGTGGCGGTTGAATGGTTGACCTTTGGTCACGCGTTTAAAGTTTATCTGACTAACGCTAAAGGCTTTGGAGAGGTGCAATATATCCCATCTACGAATTCAAATTGGTTAAAAGGTGAATTCAGGCTTGGTTTTTGTATCAGTAGAAAATACAGTAAAGATTAATCAATTAAAATCAATCATATGAAAAGTAAATTAATTTTAAGCGCATTCGTCATTTGGGTGTTAGGAACATCTGCTTATTTTATGGTTCCTGTTCAAAATTGGAAAATATCAAAAGGATACAGTATTAAATTTACAAGTAAAGATCCTACTGGGATTTTCAAAGATTTCAAAGGAAATATTTCATTCGATGAAAACGATCTCGCTAATTCAAAATTCGATGTCAATATGGATATTTCATCCATTTCAACTGGAAACGGAATGCAAAATAAAAAAGCGCAGACGGAAGAATGGTTTGATGCCGGAAAGTATCCTCAAATTCAATACGTTTCGACAAAAATTGAAAAGGTAGACAAAGGGTACGCTGTTTATGGTAATTTATCGATGAAGGGAATTTCAAAACCTTACAAGGTGAATTTGACAGTCAAAAAAGACGGAAGCAACTTAAAGTTTATTGGAACGTTTAATGTCAATAGAATGGATTTTAAAGTTGGGAAAAAGAGTGATGCAGTTCCTGATGTGATGAAAATCGATTTCTCAATTCCAGTTTCAAAATAAAGTATGATGTTTAAAAATTCGATCTTTCTTGGTTTGACTTCTGGCCTTTCCGCTGGCATAGCCGCTATTATTTTTGCAGGTGTTTATAAAGAAGCCATGTATGTAGACTTTTCAGAAGTCTTGACCTCTGCTAATTTGATTGGTGCTTGTGTGTTTGGAACAACCATTGCCTCGTTGGGTTATTTGCTCATCAAAAAAGTGCTGCCGAAAAAAGGTGATCTGGTGTTTAATATCCTTTTTACCTTGATCACTTTTGCCAGTATTGTTGGTCCTATTGCACACACTTTCCCTCCAGAAATGGATGAAATGATCCAAAGTTATTTTCCAAGTTTTGCTATAACGTTGCATTTTTTTCCAATGTTATTTTGGCTAGCACTTAAACCCTTTTTTATCAAATGAAACATTTAATCCCCATTTTTGGAATGGTCTTGCTTATCATAGCAATTCCTGCATGTAAGAAGGATAAAACTCCTGTTGCAGTATTGAGTGATTGTGCAGATACGATCTCTTTTTCCAATCAAATTTTACCGATGTTAAACAACAATTGTAATACCAGTGGTTGTCATGGTAATGGTTCTGCAGCAGGTGGTTATGACTTAACTAATCATGCTGGTGTTTCTGCTAATGCGCAAATCATTTTGAGTGCCATTCGTCACGAAACAGCATCTCCTATGCCTTTAGGGGCAAATCAATTAGCAGATTCTTTGATTCAACAATTCTCTTGTTGGAAACAGCAAGGATTATTAGATAACTAAAAAATTAAACTGAAACCCGAATTAATTAACTTAAAACTTAAAGTATGAAAAAAAAGTACCTAGTTCCGGTCTTAGGACTATTCAGTATTGGAGTGTTATCGTTTAATTCCTCCAATGCTAAAATCGAAACATTTAAAAACTTTAGTCACCAACTAAACGCCTCTGGCTCTCAATTTGGAATGACGGGTGCGCCTGGTGAAGGTACTTGTGCCTCTTGTCATTCCTCTACAGTGATTGTTGGAGGTAATGAAAATGTCTTAACGGTTTTAAGCGGCATAAATCCGGTTACGTCCTATATTCCCGGTCAAACTTATACGGTTTCGTTAACGATGTCCTCTAATCCAGCCAAAAAAGGATTTAATGCGATAGCATTGGGTTCTGGAAATCAAATGGCGGGAACCTTTACGGCGAATAGTGGTACGAGTATCAAAACCTCTGGATCAAAAAAATATGCTACGCACACGAGCACCAGTAATACCAGTGCTACTATGACCTGGTTATGGAATTGGACCGCACCAGCTACAGATATGGGTAACGTGACTTTTTACGTGGCTTCCAATAAAGCCAATGGTAATAATAATGATACTGGAGACCAAATCTATACTTCTCAGCACGTGATCAATTCTACACTTGGATTAGCAGATGAGCAAGTAGATCATGCTTTTAATGCGGCCTATAATGCTGCTGAAAATCGTCTTCACATTTCTTGTAATGCTTTACAAGCTAACGAGATGTTTGTGAACCTTTTAGATGCTTCTGGAAAATCTGTTTATTTTGCTTCTTTAGGTGAAACCATGATTGGAGAAGTAAAAGAATCAATCCAATTACCAAGTTTAAAAAATGGAACATATTTTGTTCACTTTTTTATTGGAAACAAAGGGTATTTGAAACAAATTGCTGTCGTTAAGTAAAATCTTTTTTACAAGATAGAAACAGGGCTTCGGTCCTGTTTTTTTTTACCCTAACCTTTTTTGAACGAGGGCATTAATTTTTTTGTAAAATTGAAAAGGTTGGTAGGTTCGCCATTCGATATCTTCCAGTTCTCCACCCATGACAAAATATTGGTCAATACCAATCCGTGAAAATTCATCGATGACATGGTCGTGAAAATTTACGGTGGCAATCCATCCATCTTCTAATTCATCAGCCCACTCTTCGTAATAACAATCGTCAGAATAATGGAAGTTAAGCACATTTTCACCAATTAAAATGAATTGATTGATGCCATTTTCCATTAAGGGCTCAATGACCTCATGTTTGAAAGTCATGATGTCATTTTCAATCGCATCATTCCATTCCCCTAGTAATTCAATGATGCAAAATTGATCATCATACTCTACATAGAGGATTTTACACATTAAAGTTTCAGATCCAAAATCATCCCATTGAGGATGAATGGCAAAATTGTAAATGGCATGGGGAAAATCAAATTCACTGTATTGTCGATTGTAAAAAGGAGATAATGGATCTTCCGAGGCAATATATTGCCCTCTCCAATCGTAAAAAGGTTCGACCATGTGCATGGCGTAAAATTAAGTATTTTCACTATTGGCATACCATTTGTTATGAAAAAAAAGATACATTTGATAAAAATTACATTTATGAAAATTGGATTCTCATTCTTCCTGTGCTTGTTGCTATTATGGTCTTGTAAAACGGATCAAGAATCACGTTCTTTAGCTCATTCAGTTAGCTCTTTTGTTGCTTCTAATAAGGCTGTCGTTTCATTTGGTAAAATTCAGTTGAAGACTATTTTGGATAAAGCGGAGTATAAAAAAGTTCCGAAATTGGGTATGGCATTGTCTAGAGAGTGGGTGAAATACCAAGGAAGTTTGGACTTGAATGCGCCTATTTATTATGCGATGGAGGGTCCGTTTGATGAAGACGGAAACCCAAGTTCCAGTTTTTTATTCATTGGGGTTAAAAACGCAGATTCCCTTCAGATGCATTTAAAGAAACAAGGTTTTGATTTTGATAAGAAAGGCGACATGGCTTATTTTCAATTGAATGATGTCAGTCTAGGTATTCAAAAAAATCTGGCAATTATCATTACAAAATCAGGGAATTATGAAGGTTCGAAAGCCCTAGAAAATGCCTTTTTGAAGACCACCGAAAGTGATGATTTCGAATCTGTTGCGAAATTGTTATCCAACCCATCGGATATTGTTGCCAATTTAAATATTGCGGGTTTATACGAAACTTCGAATACTGCGCTATCTAAATTAGACCAAAAGAAGCAAATCGAAATCCAAGAGATGGTAAAAGGTTCGTACATTTCGAATGAAGTTCGATTTGAAAATGGGAAAATTATAGTGGCATCGAAAAATCACTTTTCTAAAAGTATGAAGGCTTATTCGATTTTTAAAACGGATGCTAAAGCTCCAATTCGTGCTAAACTCGGTAAGGGTACTCCTAAATTAGCGTTTGCCACAAATATTGACATGAAAAAGCTTCAAGCCTTTTTAGATGAATTTGCCCCTAATGTTTTATCGGATTTAGCAAGCAATATGGGCGGTGAATTTCAATTGGCATTAATGACAGGGGGAGACGATGCATTAGCGGGCATTTTAACAGGTGAATTGGGTGTTGCTTTATTTGGTGAACCAAATGCTGGATCTTTTATCCCTGAAATGAACGCCTATGTGGGTATTGGTAAAAATGGTAGTCCTTTAGCCAATATGGCTCAACTATTTTTATCGAATGGTACTGCTATTGTGAGTTATGAAGGAAATGATTTTAAGTTAGCAAGTAGCGAAAAAAATAGGGGAGAAGGTATTCAAGTGCCTACAGGTTGTGAATCATTTGGAAAAGATGGGATTACAGCCTACATCAATATGGAGCAATTGGATTTGAAAAAAGTAGCTCTTGGAAATGACATGGAATGGCTAAAATCGGTTTCTTACATTACCTTTAACTATGGGAATGATGGCGGTGAATTGGTGATTCATTCCAAAAAAGGACAAGAGAATATTTTAAAAACAGCTATGGATGTCGTGCTTGAAAAGTTTTCAGGACAAATTAGTGGTATCAATTTTTAATAGAGGGGAGTTTTTAGATGCGTAAACTAAATGAAGAAGAACGACATGTCATTTTAAACAAAGGTACAGAGTACCCGGGCACTGGTATTTATAACAAGCATTTTGAAGCAGGGAATTACCACTGCAAGCAATGTGATGCCAAATTATATACTTCAGCCTCTAAATTTGATTCTGGATGCGGTTGGCCGGCTTTTGACGACGAAGTGGAAGGTGCAATCACTAAAGTTTTAGACCGAGATGGTCGAAGAACCGAAATTATATGTGCTCATTGTCAAGGACATCTTGGACATGTGTTTTATGGAGAAGGTTTTACCGAAAAGAACACACGTCACTGCGTGAACTCCATTTCTATGGTTTTTTATTCAAAGTGAACCTTGCAGTATCGGTTGCTCATAGATTTCATCGCACCATTGAAACACCATTTCATTGATGATTAATTGCGCTGCCAATGCCAATTGCGTATAGTTTTGTGAATTATTCCCGAAGGAAGCGGCCGTATTTTGCCACATGGATTTGATGATGTCCATAGACCCTGTGGTGGGTTGAATTTTTTGAATGACAGCAGCTACGTTAAGAGCGCCTGCATGGTACACGTGCAGCACAAATAATCGAAACCATAAATCTTGCTCACGGTAAGCAATTTGATGTCTTTCAAGAATCTTTTTCGCTTCGGGTATACAAATTGTTTTGATGAGTCGTGATGCTGCGTATGCTGAACGTTTAAAGTCCTTACGCTCATCGATGCTTCGATTAACGGTTAATCCCATGGCACGAGCCACTCCTGGCATTAATTGGAAAGCTCCGTAGGCACCAACCGAAGATTTTTTTAATTGTCCAGGACTTTCAATGAGTAAAATTGCTTGAGCATACCATGGATCTACTTGATTCGCCTCAAAAGCTTTAATTCCTTCCGATATACTTGGATAAACCGCTTGAAAACGATAAAAGTCATTTTTGCCAGTAGTGACAAATATTCTTTCTGAATTGTGAAGGTGATGGGTAGCTTTTAAACTGTCCTTAAAGGCTGTTTTTTCTTGTTCACTTTGTTTATGCCAGTCTTTAATACTCATTTTTTTCAAAATGTATCTTGAGGAAGCAACATTGATCAAGCAAGAATCGGGTGATAATTGCATGATTTGTTTCCAAAATTGTGCTTGAGGTAAGGAAGCTATTTTTTCTTCTACGAGCTGATTTGCGCCCATTAAGGTGTGTTTTTTCAATCCTTGCTGCACCACAATTTGTTCTGCATACCAATTGCCTTGACTAACGGCAGAAAAGGAAAGTAACCCTATAAAAAAATAGAAGAACTGTTTCATAACTTGATTTAAGATTCTTAAAGTTATAACAATTCTTCTATTTTATCAATTTTCAAACTATTTATCTTAAAATATTTACATGGCCTACACACACATCTTTTTCTTGATTGTAGGCTTTTTTATAAATAATTTTCCAATTATACGTTCCATCTTGACAATATTGTCCACTGTACTTGTACCTTCCGTTCCAACCTCTTTCGGGATCATGCGATTCAAAAACCAATTCTCCCCATCGGTCAAAGATGTATAGTGTGAAATCAGACGGGTCTATACCACTGGAAAAAATGGGTAAAAATTCATCGTTTGATTGATCTCCATTAGGAGTAAAAGTATTCGGTACAAAATAGATGACTTCTTCTTTAACTCGGATGGTTTTATAAACCGTATCGTTGCAACCAAACGGACTAAATGCGATCAATTGCACTAAATAATCTTCTGTAGTACCATCTGGAAAAACATGCGTCGGATGGGTTTGATTCGTGGTATTTGTCCCATCGTTAAATTGCCATTGATATCCAAAAGCGTTTACCGAAGTGTTGGTAAAAACAACTTGGGTATTTAGACTGGTTAATTCATATTTCGAAGCATAAAAGTCAGCATTTACATAGGGATAAATGGTAATGAAACCGGGTTTCAATAAGGTGTTTGTACAACCATTCATATCGGTTACAGTCAGCGAAACATCGTAAACACCTTCATCTGAAAGACTGATGGTTTGAAGTGGATTGCAACTATTCAACAGTATTGAATTCCCAATGTGCCAAATGCATTGAATACTATTTGTTGAAAGGTTCTCAAGGGTTAATAAATCGCCTTCGCAACCGGACTGTTTATTGATATCGAAATCAACATTGGGTAAGGGATTGACCTGTACGTTGAAACTATCCGTTGCTGAGCAGCCAAAGGCACTTGTTCCGGTAACTGTATAGGTGGTGTTTCCTAGAGGTGGTGTAATCACGGCTCCATTCATGGCTCCATTATTCCAATTGTAAGCAGATCCTCCTGATGCTTGGAGTGTAATTTGATTTCCTTGACAAAGATTTAGGTCCATTCCCGCCTGAATATTTGGAATAGGGTTTACGGTCACCAGTACCTGGTCGTTTTGTTGACAACCGTTTATGTCAGTTCCTGTTACGGTGTAGACACTCGTGTTTGTTGGATTGAACACTTGGTTGTTGATGACTCCATTATTCCATTGATAGGAGATACCGCCAGATCCTGATAAGGTCACACCTGAGCCTAAACAAATAATTTGATCTGGACCAGCAGAAATGTTCGGAAGCGGGTTAACGGTCACTACTAATGAATCTGTTGCCGAGCATCCCAAAAGGGTTCCGGTTAAGGTATAGGTTGCACTGTTCATGGGAATAAATGGGATGCCATTATTCACATTTGGATTCCAGGTGTAATTACTTGCTCCTTGTGCATTTAATTGGATGCTTTCACCCAAGCAAACCGTCGTGTCGTTGCCTGCAAGTAAGATGGGTAGTGGGTTTACGGTCACGAAAATAGAGTCTATTGCCGTGCATCCCAAACTAGTTCCAGTAGCTACATAAAATCCAGATTGAGCAGGGATGAAAGGTGTGTTGTTAACAATTATTGGGTTCCAAGTGATTGAAGCTGCTCCTGTCGCATTTAAACTTATTGGGTCACCAAAACATGTCGTTGTTGTTCCACTAAGCGTTAATTGCGGTAAAGGGTTTACTTGAACTAATATGGAATCCGTAGCGATGCACCCAAAAGCATTTGTACCTGTCACCACATAATTATTCGTTGTGCTAGGTGTAAAAGCAATACCATCGATTACCCCTTGATCCCAAGTATAAGTTGTCGCTCCTGCACCGATAAGGGTGGTGTTTTGTCCTTGGCAAATCGTCAAATCTGGACCGCCACTAACGATTGGATTTGGATGAATGGTTAACGGGTACGTGATGCTGTCTAGACATCCATCTGAGGATTGAATGATGAGGGTAATGTTATAAATACCTGGATTTGCAAATTGATGAGTTAAATCTAAATATGTTCCTGCTGTTAACGGTACACCCGCTATTCCACCATTGGACATAGGTGTTTGGGTTCCATCTCCGAAATTCCATTGGTATCCGATGATCAATCCAGGATCGGGAATTGTGGAAGTATTTTGAAAAATAACAGGTGTATTGACGCATCCTTCTAAGGGATTTGTAATGAAATCCGCTTGTGGTTCAGGATACATGTAGATGGTGTAATCCAGATTTAAGGCACACGCAGCACCTTGAAAAGGAATTAAATCTACTTGATAGGTTCCGCCATTTCCTACCACAATTACAGGAGTGTTCTGTCCAGTATTCCATTGGTAAGCACTCAATCCAGCAGGAGCGGTTAAAATAGATACTTCACCCGGACAAATCCAATCGGTAGAAGCTGTAATGGCAGCCCCAGCGCATGAAGCATCTACATACGCATAACCGTAATGTCCACCCAAGGCACAATCTCCAGCTGTAAATTCAATCGTTACATTTTGGCCTATCATACTTGTTAAATTGGTGAAAACAGTAGTCCAATCTTTGTAGAATGCGGTACCCACTTGACTGAAGTCTGCTAAATTGGCTGCATCTGCAATTACCGAATAAGCTCCACAGGGTATGCTATTTTCTAATTCATCATAGATTTGTACCGAGAAATAAGGTTGTTCGTTTAGTCCGTGTCCATCTGGTGATTGAACGATGATGGCATAGCTGTATTGGAAAAAACGATTCGTTGAGTCGACCAAGAAAGATTGAGACATACGTGCAGCTTGAGCACCGTTTACACCGCCATTTCCCAATCGAACAGAACATGATCCACCATCTGGATTTACTCTAGAAATACCGGTTAATGGATCTAATCCAGCATTGTTCACTTGAAAAAAGGGCCCAGGTATTCCTGGAGTTGGGTTGACGAAACTAAAATTTGTACTTCCGTCTACGTCTCCTAAAGTTAGTGTCCAACCACTTAAATCGCACGTTTCAAAATCCATGTTTTCACAAGGGCCGTTCCAACTTTTTACCGGTGCTTGCTGCGAAGTAGGTTTAGTTGAAAGCGTGCTTACTTTAGTTAGTAATTCAAGATAGAAAGCTTGTTGAATTTTAGTTTTATCGCTTTCTTGATACCTGTTGTTTTCAATCAGTTCATGTATTTTTTTAGAAAGCAATGCATATTCTTCGCTGACTAAAGTTTGAACTTCTGGATTATTTTGGTATGTTTTTTCGAGATTACATTTTTTTAAAACAGCTCGTATGGTGGTTTCTTGGAAAAAAGTTTCGGCTAATTCGTGCTTTTTTTTCTTTTTTACCAAGTCGTTAGCATTCGTGTGACTCGCTTCCAATCCTGTTGGATGCTGTTGGGAATTAACGATACCTAAGTTGAGTAGATATGCTATTCCTAGAAGGGCAATTTTTGTCTTCATAGTAGCATTTTTTATGGTTCATACTATGTTGACGAATTAAAAAATGGCCGGTTGCTTTAAAAAATTAAAATAGTTTTAAAATTTTAACAAATCAACTTAATTTTCCTTAATTAGCTTGATTAATATGGTTTTCTGTATTTTTACAATATGAAATGGATCAAAGCAGTTTTTAATTTCCCGATCATTGTTTTGGTGAAAATCTACCAATGGATCATTTCCCCAATTCTTCCTCAATCATGTCGATATGTACCTACCTGTTCAAATTACATGTTGGAAGCCCTACGTGTTTGGGGGCCAATCAAAGGTACTTATTTGGGAATGAAACGAATTGCTTCTTGCCACCCTTGGGGAGGGCACGGCCATGATCCTGTGCCAACGAAAACATGTAAGCACAAAAAAGAGGAGCGTTAACTCCTCTTCCTAGAATATCATTTTATTATAGTTATGCTCTATTCGATTGTCTAATTTCAGCAACGGAATAAAAGAATACTAAACCATATCCTGTAGCTAACATGACGTGGAAAGGTACCATTCCTAAATCACCATAAATAGCTCTATTGATAGCAGTGAAACCAAACACAACGAATAATACGCCTTCACCAATATTGATGATCGAAAGTTTCTTTTTATCGTATTTGTTGCCTTTGAACTCACTCTTCTTCGCTACGTTAAATTTAGGGGTACGAACAAACGACGATTTGATGCCTAACCACCCCTCAATAACAGCTACGGTATTGTTTAAGGAAAGTCCCATCGAAACAATTAAAAATTGAAAAAATCGGACAAAGAATTTCATGAAGAAAAGCACTTTGTTTTCTGTTTTATCGCGATATGCCAACCAATAGTAATACATTAAAAATACGGTACTGATGATGAAGAAAGAACCAAATCGTATGATGTAATTAAGGTCTGAAAAACTGTCCTTAATGTGCAATACCGGCAAGGTGAAAAGCGATAAAATGAGAATAAAGATAAATACAGAAGAATTGAATAAATGCGACAATCCATGAATACGATCTGAGATTTTTACATTTTTAGCCGTTAAAATGGTTTTCCACATCTTCACAAAACACTCAGCACCACCTTTCATCCAACGGTGTTGTTGGTTTTTAAGTGCTGACATGGTGATCGGTAACTCAGCAGGAGAAACAACGTCTTCTAAGTATTTGAATTTCCATCCTTTGATTTGAGCGCGATAACTTAAGTCCAAGTCTTCGGTTAACGTATCATGTTCCCAACCACCTGCATCTTCAATGCATTTTTTTCTCCAGATACCTGCCGTACCATTGAAGTTAATGAAGTGTCCTGCTGCGTTTCTTCCTCCTTGTTCCGCAGCAAAGTGACCATTCAATCCAAACGCTTGTAATTCTGTTAAAATGCTGTAAGATTTGTTCAAATGTCCCCATCTGGTTTGAACTACACCAATATTTTCATTTTTAAAATAGGGCATTGTTTTTTGCAAGAAATCTGGATAAGGTTCGAAATCTGAATCAAATATGGCAATAAATTCTCCTTCAACACGATCCATAGCTGCATCTAAAGCACCTGCCTTATAGCCTGTTCTGTCCACGCGGTGAATGTGTTGGATGTTAATGCCTTTTGCAGCCACTTCAGCTACTTTTTTAGCGATTAATTCTGTGGTTTCGTCCGTAGAATCATCTAACACTTGAATTTGTAATTTATCCGAAGGATAGTCAAATTGTGAAACTACTTCGATAATGCGCTCAGCTACATACATTTCATTGTACATAGGTAGTTGCACCGTTACTTTAGGCGTATCATTTGGATCAAAAACGGGTTTGACTTCGCTTAATTTCTTTTTTCTATTCCTAGCGTAAGCAATTGAAAGCGAGAATTGTAAAACCGAATAAAAGAAAATTAAAATCAAACATCCAGCGTAAATTCCAAGAATGATTTTTGCCACTAAATGTGACCAAAAGTGTTCTTTGATAATGGGTTTTCCAGCCTTGTTGGTAGATTTTGAATCTCCCCAGTTAAACATCCATGAAACTTTCAATTCGATTTTAAAAGGTTCGAAAGTAAAAACGTTTTTATGGTCTTCATTGATGTTAAAATCAAATGTTTTACGGTTATAATCTGCATCGTACACGGTTAGCGTATAATCTCCATAAGGTACATTTCTAAAAGCGAAATAACCGTTATCGTCAGTCTCTGCTCGGAATGTTTTTTTGGTGCTTTTATTGACAATTTTTAAATCCACTTTTTCAGTTGGATCATTTGTTTTTTCGTCTATGATGTTTCCTTGAACGATTTTAGAAACTTGCGCATATGCCGAACTACTAGCAACCAGTAATAGAACGAAAAAAAGCAATCTTGTCATAAGATAATAAATGTTTTAAAAGTAAAAAATGAATCGAAAATTTCCATTTTATGAAAGGTGTATCGTCGAATTCGCAACAAAAATACAACTTTTATTTGGTTGTTAAAAAATATGCTCCGTTAAATGAAGAATCCTCGGAAAATAAATTTGCCGAGGATACTTAAAGTCAAAAAATATTATTTCCAAACCCCCATTTTGTTGAATTTCTCGATACGTTGATCAATTCTTTTGTTGGGGTCTTCTTTTTCTAATTCTTTGATGTATTTTTTGATGTGTTTTTTAACAGTAGCAAAAATAAGTTCGTGATCGCGATGTGCACCGTTAACGGGTTCTTTAATCACATCATCTACTAATTTATTCTTAAACATGTCCTCTGAAGTCAATTTTAAAGCGGCAGCAGCTTTTTCTTTATGTTCCCAACTTCTCCATAAAATGGATGAACATGATTCTGGGGAGATAACGGAATACCAAGTGTTTTCCAACATTACTACTTTATCGCCAACGCCAATTCCTAAAGCTCCACCCGAAGCACCTTCACCAATGATGATGCAGATAACAGGAACTTTTAAGCGCATCATTTCATAAATGTTTCTTGCGATTGCCTCTCCTTGGCCTCTCTCTTCTGCCTCTAATCCAGGAAATGCCCCAGGAGTATCAATAAACGTAACAATAGGTTTGTTGAATTTTTCAGCTAACTTCATTAATCGTAAAGCTTTACGATAACCTTCAGGATTTGGCATTCCAAAATTACGGTATTGACGCATTTTGGTGTTAATTCCTTTTTGTTGACCAATAAACATCACAGTTTGTCCATCTAAAAGTCCGAATCCACCCACCATTGCTTTATCATCTTTAACACTTCGATCACCATGCAATTCTTGGAAGGTTCCCTCGGTAATTGCGTCAATATAAGCTAATGTATACGGTCTATCTGGATGGCGAGACAATTGAACACGCTGCCATGGAGTTAAATTACTGAATATTTCTTTGGTTTTTTTAGCTAAAACATCCTGTAATTCATTGATCTTATCACTCATGTCAATCTCTGTGCTTGCACCGATTTCTTTGGTGTTTTCAATTTGTTCCTCCAACTCTTTAATAGGTTCTTCAAAATCTAAATACGTACTCATACATTATAATTTGATGGCCGAAAGTTACAAAAATAGTTTAGTTCTTTTAACTTTGTTTTATGATATTATTTCCACAAGCTAAAATTAATTTGGGATTAAACGTTCATTTTAAACGAAATGATGGCTATCACGAATTAACTACTTGTATGATTCCGATTCCATTGCATGATGTGTTAGAAGTACTTCCAGCAGATGATTTTCAATTTCAATCAAGTGGCATCGAAATTGTTGGAAACCCTGCAGACAATCTATGTAGTAAAGCCTTCCAATTGATGGCTTCTTACTATACAATACCAAAGGTTAAAATTCATCTCCGAAAACAAATTCCTATGGGTGCTGGTTTGGGTGGTGGTTCTTCTGATGCTGCTTCAGTACTTTTGGCCTTAAATCAGCTATTCGATTTAAAGTGTTCGGAAAAGGAACTTGCTGTTTTGGCTGCCCAATTGGGAAGTGATTGTCCTTTTTTTATTCGCAATACACCCCAAATCGGAAAAGGAAGAGGTGAACTGTTAACTGAGGTAAATCTAGATTTGAAGGGTAAATGGCTTTATTTGTTGAATCCCGCTATTCATGTTTCTACACAAGAAGCTTATGCGGGAATTATCCTCGGACAAAACCAACCGCTATCCATAGAGGAAATCATTACAGGAGATATTTATTCATGGAAATCAAACTTGAAAAACGATTTTGAACCATCTATTTTTAATAAATATCCCGAATTGAAGGAGATTAAAATGACTTTTTATGAATCGGGTGCTATCTATGCGGCGATGTCTGGAAGTGGTTCAACGCTCTTTGGTATTTTTGAAGAAAAGCCTTTACCTTTATTTGTCGACAAAGATTATTCGCAGTGGATTCTACCCTTGTAATTAAAGCTTAATGAATTTAATGGTGTAATGATTGGTGTGTTCGTCGATTTTGATGAAATAGGTTCCTTGTTCTAATGCGCTGATATCAATTTTTTCAGTATAATTTTGATGACCATTCATTAATAATTTACCTTGAAGATCTATAATTTCATAATGAAAGTTTAATGCTAGCCCTTTGAGTTGAATGAATTCTTTTGAAGGGTTTGGAACTAAGTAGGGAATGGATTTTTTCTCTAATTCCGTCAGGGTAGCTGTGCTATTCGGGTCGACTTCAAATCGATATAAACCTCCTAGGTCATTTCCGACAAATAGATCGAGGAATTGATCATTGTCGATGTCATTTACCCAAAAAGCGCTATAGGCTTCTGCTTCAATATGCAAAAAATCTGGGTTGACCAATTGGAATGCTTGTCCGGGTTGCAAATGGTTTTTAATCCCATGGTAATAACTTAATTTCCCTTCAATTCCCCCTAAAAATAGAGCGATGCTATCTCCGTATTTAAAAAAATGGGGAACGATGTAACCATCAGGATTTACACCGCTAACGTCGATATTTCCAAGTTGATTGTTTTTTAATTCAAAGGCAAAGTTATTCGTTGTCCCCGTATTTTGATAATACTTGATGATGCCGGTTTTGTCTCCCACCAGCAAGTCGGTCAATCCATCCTCGTTTAAGTCAAAGAGCTGGGGAGAAGCGAATTGTGTGACTTGTATGTTGTTGCCATTCAGGTCCTTAAAAAATCCCGATTGTAACACAAAATTAGGATTATTCGCGTTTCCTATATTTTTAAAATGGTGAATAAAACCCGTTTCTAAGCCTAATAGGATGTCTTGATCTCCATCTCCGTCTATATCTCCAAAGCTCGGAATGGTGTGTAATCCCAGATTTAAACTGCTCAAATTTAAATAATTGGTATCGATCAATTTGAATACAGGTTGAGTGATATTGCCTATATTTTGATAATAACTTATGGTGCTTACTTTCGAAGCAACCTCCTTGTATTTATAATAGTTGGCCACAAATAAATCCTTCAAACCGTCTCCGTTGATGTCGCAAAATAATGGGACACTCCCCATGCCTTCGTCAATCATTTCTTCTTGTAAAAAGGCTTTGGTTTGAAGTGTGAAATTAGGCAGATTGTTGGTACCAACGTTTTTATAAAACCATACGTTTTGATAGTTGTGGGAACTGTTTTTAGCATTGGGCGTTACGATTAGGTCTTTGACGCCATCGAAATCGACATCTAGATAAAATGCAGCCAAAAACAATTGCATGGAAGCAGGAGTGTCATTACTCGGAAAGGCATTATCTTGACTCACCATGGGAGAATTGGTATTGGGTGTTGTTCCCCCATTCAATAATAGGGTTAATGAGGGAAATGCTACATCACCTAAGATTAAATCGTAAACCCCTGAGTGGTCATAGTCTATGGCAAGCAGGGTGGAACCGGCGTGTTTTAAATCTCCAGAGATAATAGGGTCTTTTTTTATCGGATTAGCTACGCCACTTCCTGTGCAAGGATAATTGGTTTCATTGAGGACCACCGAATTGTTATTCAAGTCTTCACTGAATTTTCCCCAGCATTCATTTTTTAAAATAAAAATTAAGGAATCTGAATGTCCGTAAAGCTCTTGACTTTGATTTTGGTGGTATTCAACCGTGGAGCCTGAAATGCTGAAACTTAAAATATCCATATCGCCATCAAAATCGATGTCTACTAGCGCTGGAATATCTGCACTGCTGACGTATAAATTGCTTTTGAAAGCCGGATATTGAGTGTAAAGTATGTTGCTGGCTAATGTCCATTGTAAACCTATGCTAACATTTCCTGTGTTTTGGTAGACTTTGATCCCGCCAATTCCATAGGTGAAAAGGTCCTTTTTGCCATCGTTATTATAATCGTATAAAGCTGCTCTATAGGCTACATCATTGGGGAAGAATGCGGAAGCACCATACGCGTGTTTGTATTTTTTTTGTCCAGAGATTAATTCTTGGGTAAATACGCGAATGTTGTTGCTTGATCGATCGAAAATAAACAAATCCAAATCACCATCATTGTCGTAATCAAAATCTGAAAATTGTGGGTTATTGAATCCTCCTGACCAAGCTAAATCTAGGGTGTCGGACCCCTTGAGAACAAGGATGTCATTGTTTTTCTCGAAATTAAATTGTCCAATCCCATGCAAGGATAAGCAAGTAGCTCCAAGAAATAATACCCATTTGTTGAACATCCTTTTTTAGTCCTAAAAATAAGGATAAAATTAGAATCTTTTTAAATTTTCACAAAAAGATCGTCGTGGTGCTTTCTAACTTTTGGATTCCATTGATTTTTATCTTCTTCATGACGGTAACCTACGGTGCAAACCAACACAGCATGAAGATTTTGATCCTTTAAGTTTAGAATTTCATCGTATCCATCGGGTTCAAAGCCTTCCATCGGGGTTGAATCAATGCCAAGTTCTGCACAAGCTGCCAACAAAAATCCTAGGGAAATGTAGGCTTGTTTAGTGGTCCAAGCTTTGATTTCTTCCTCGTTTAATTCGTTTAATGTGGATTTCATGTAATCCCCAAAACCCTCTATGCTATCGCGAGTGACCGTGCGTTCTTTTGCGATTAAATCTACATAAGTATCAATTTGGGTGGTTGGAACTTTTAAATTCGTACAGATGACAATCACATGCGAAGCGTCTGTTATTTGGGTTTGTCCAAATGATTTTTCTTTCAATTTTTCTCGAATACTTGCATCTTCAATAATCAAGTATTTCAAAGGTTGTAATCCATAAGAAGAGGGAGTAAGTCTGAGTGCCTCTTTCAATATTTCAAGCTGTTCCGAAGTTATTTTTTTGGAAGGCTCAAATTTTTTGGTCGCATAGCGCCAACGTAATTTATCGATAAATGAATGCATGATGACTAATTAAAATTGTAAAGGTACTTCTAAAACCAATAATTGGGTAAGTTGTTTATTGATGATGTTTATTTTATCTGTTTGCACAATACCGATGGCATCTCGTTTGTTTAAAGTTTGACCATTCACTTCAATTTCTCCATCAATGACCATGAGGTAACAACCGTTATGGGCATCGTGAAAATCATATTGAAATGTATCGCTAGAAAATTTACCCAATGAAATCCAAGCATTTTGATGAATCCAGGTCTTTTGATGGTTGTGTTCTGGACCAACTACTTCTACCCATTCATTTTCTGTAAGGGTATATGAAATTTGATCATAACGCGGCGTCACATTTTGCTTGTTAGGAAAAATCCAAATTTGAAATAACGTTAGGTCTTCTTGAGTGGAAGCATTGAACTCAGCATGTTGTATTCCTGTTCCTGCACTCATCACCTGTACTTCTCCAGTTTGAATGACGGAAGAATGACCCATGCTATCTTGGTGCTTGAGCGATCCACTTAACGGAATGGTGATGATTTCCATGTTGTCATGAGGATGTCTTCCAAAACCCATTGATGGCGCAATTCGATCATCATTCAGAACACGTAAAGCGCCAAAATGTATTTTATCTGGATGGTACCAAGATGCGAACGAAAATGAATGATTGGCTTGTAACCATCCATGATTAGCAAATCCTCTTTCTTTAGCTGGATATAATATTGTTTCCATATTACAAAGATAGGTTTTTTTATTTATATAATTACCATGGTAGATATAAAAAAATAAAATTCTGTAATTTTGTCCGAACATGAAGGTAAAATTAATTTGTATTGGCAAAACCGGAAAATCTTTTTTACAAGAAGGGGAGAAGGAGTATTTAGGTCGTGTAAACCATTACCTTTCAGTTGAGAAAATCGAAATACCAGATTTGAAACAAGCTAAAAAGTTGAGTGTGGAGCAGATCAAAGAGGAGGAAGGACGTTTGTTTTTATCCAAAATCAATCCATCTGATGTTGTGATTTTACTGGATGAAAGAGGGGAGGAATATAGTTCGGTTTCGTTCTCGAATTTTCTCCAAAAACAAATGAATACGGGGGTTAAAATCATCTGTATATTGATCGGAGGAGCTTATGGATTTTCGGATGAAATTTATAAGCGTTCCAATCGAAAAGTAAGTTTATCGAAAATGACCTATTCTCATCAAATGGTTCGCATGATTTTCTTGGAGCAATTGTATCGCGCGATGACCATCTTGAAAGGTGAGCCTTACCATCATGAATAATCAATTTTATATATTTGCAACATGATTGAAGAAATAATAGACTTTGCGTTTCAAGAAGATATTGGAGAGGGTGATCATTCTTCCTTAGCCTGTGTTCCTGAAAATGCACAAGGGAAGGCCCAATTAATTATAAAGGAAGAAGGTATTTTGGCGGGTGTAGAATTGGCCGAACGAATTTTTCATCGCTACGATCCAGATCTTGAACTCACGCTATTTAAGAAGGATGGTGATTGGGTTCATGTAGGTGATATTGCCTTGGAAGTTAGAGGTGCTTCTCGATCTATTTTAGCGACCGAACGCTTAGTGTTAAATTTCATGCAGCGCATGAGTGGTATTGCCTCATTGACGCATCGCATGGTTGCTTTAATTGCGGATTTACCTACCTCACTTCTAGATACCAGAAAAACAACACCGGGAATTCGTTTGATGGAAAAATGGGCTGTACGAATCGGAGGTGGAAAGAATCATCGTTTTGCTTTATACGATATGATCATGTTGAAAGATAATCATATTGACTATGCGGGTGGCATTCAAAAAGCGATCGAAAGCACTCATCAGTATTTAAGTACCCATAAAAAGGACTTGAAAATTGAAATCGAGGTTCGAAATTTGGATGAGCTACATGAAGTTCTAGAGAACCCGAGAGTGGATCGAATCATGTTAGATAATTTTTCGATTGCGGACATTCAGGTTGCCATGACTTTAATTCCAAATGGGATTGAGGTGGAAGCATCAGGAGGGATTACCGAAGAAACGTTACGTACTTATGCGGCTACGGGGGTACATTTTATTTCCATGGGTGCGCTGACACATAGTTATAAAAGTATGGATATGAGCTTGAAGGCTTTTTTCTAGCTTAAAACTGATCTAGAATATCATCTTGCTTTTCTTTTTCATGGATCTTTGGAGTGTACACAAATGAAAGTCCTAAGATACTGATGCCTGCAATGATAATATAGAGGTAAAAAGCCAAGTGAAGCATGTAAAACACCAGGCCGACGAAAATGACCATCGTACCAATCCAATAGAGTAGGTTGAAACCAGCCTCTTGCTTGCCCTTGTTGAAGGATAATAAATTGAAAAACATTCCGAGAGCTCCGAAGATTAAAAATCCTAATTTAGCATGCGGTAAAGAAATGTATGAACTACCGTAGCCGGTGAACAGAACAATGGCTAATAAAAAAGCAATTCCAAATAATATTCCAGCAATCCGTTTGAGTAACATAGGGTCTGTTTTGATTTTTAAAGCTGATGAAGGTAAGATTTAATATCTAATAGAAAATCAATGTCTTCCTCTAATTTGTTTCCAATGACTACGATTTGAGCTCCAGCTTCGTGCATCGAATGGATCGTATCGATGTCTGAAATTCCGCCTCCAACGATGATTGGAATGTTGAGTTCTTTCAACTCGCTAATCATTTTTAGGGGCACTGGCTGGGCAGCTCCACTTCCAGCGTCTAAATAAAGTATTTTTTTTCCCAGTAATTTTCCTGCAATAGCTGTTTGTTTTAAAATGGAAATGTTTTCTCTAGGGATTGGGGTGGTTTGACTTACGTATGCTACGGAGGATTTCGTTCCTCCATCAATTAAAATGTATCCCGTTGGAATAATCTCAAGATCCATTTTATAAAGTTCAAGTGCCGATTGCACATGGTGTCCTATTAAATAGTCTGGATTTCTTCCTGAAATTAAACTCAAATACAACAGGGCGTCTGCTTTTTCTGAAATTTGATGCGAAGCTCCGGGAAAAATAACCAACGGAATTTTGCTGTGTTCTTTGATGAAGGATACAGTCTGTTCCATTTCATGACGAGAGACGGTGCTACCACCAATGAATAGGAAATCAACTTCGGCAAATTTTGCTTTATCAATGAGTAGTTTTAACTGATCTAAATCTTGACATTTTTCAGGGTCGATTAAAACCGCAATTTGCTTTGATTTTTGGTTGATTAATTGAAGTATTTTTGTTTTTACCATGGTCTCAACATCATGTTATCTCTATCAAATATAAGCAAATAACTGATAAAGTAGTAACCCTTGACTAGATTAGCGGTCAAAAATTCACTTTTTTTTCGATTTTCACAATTATTTATTTAAATGCTAGGAATTGATTTTAAACGATTCATTTTTTGATTTTAAGTGAAAAGATTAGACTTAAAAAGGGTTCAAATCTGCTGTTTTCAAAAAATCCGTTTTGTTTTTTTCGATTTTTATTTTCTATTTTTGTTTAATTGTTAATTATTGTGAAATTTTATTCTCTTTAATTGAATTATATGAAATAGTTTTTTTCTATATTTACCACCTTTAAAGAGTTAAAGTTTACTTATTTAAACGTATACTATGTTACGAAAACTAAATTTATTAATCTTAAGTGTCTTAATGACAGCCACTTATGCTTATTCTCAAGTCGGCCTTGGAACCATCAAGGGGACAGTTAAGGATGGCGACACGAAACAACCTATGCCATTTACTAAAGTGGTCATCATGCAAGATGGTAGTGTGAAAGGAGGAGCGAATACCGATGACAAAGGTAATTTCCAAATCAACTCCGTAGCTCCAGGTAAGTATGATGTAGAAGTTCGAAATGAGGCTGAAGGTTATCAGCCGTCTGCGGTTTCTGGGGTAATTGTTTCGGCTAACCAAATTACTTTCTTGGATAACTTGACTGCTACAAAAGCAAAAAGTGTTCAAGAAATTACAGAGGTAAAAGTAGTCGCTTACAAGGTTCCACTTATAAATAAAGATGGTGGTGCTTCCGGATCTACCGTAACCCGAGAAGATATTGGTCGTATGCCAGTTCGTTCTGCAGCAGGTGTAGCATCAACCGTAGGTGGGGTAAATACCGATGAAGGTTCAGGTGAAATTAGTGTACGTGGTTCTCGTTCCGATGCTACCTATTTTTACATCGATGGTATTAAAGTACGAGGATCTTCTAATTTGCCAAAATCAGCAATTGAGGAGGTTTCCGTGATTACAGGTGGTTTGCCAGCGAATTACGGGGATGCTACTGGAGGTATTATCTCGGTAACTACAAGAGGTCCATCTTCCAAGTTTTTTGGCTCTGTTGAGGGTGTTACTTCAGGTTTTTACTTTAAAGGTAAAGATCCAAATGGATACGATGGTAAAGTTTTCGGATTAGATAAGTTTGGATATAATGTTATCGAAGGAATGTTGTCTGGTCCACTTTGGATGCAAAAAGATTCTTTAGGTAGAAAAACAAAACCGCGTTTAGGTTTCTTGTTATCTGCTAACTACACCAATCAGTTAGACGGACGTCCATTAGCAAATGGAAGTTACCGTGTTAAAAAAGAAGTGCGTGATGAGTTGTTAGCTAATCCTTTACGTCCAACATCAACAGGACAAGGTACTTATTACAATGCATCTTTCTTAACGCAAGATGATTTCGAAAAAGTAAAATGGAGAATGAATGCTCAAAGTCAGTCTGTTTCTGGTCAATTAAAAATTGACGTAAACACTGGACCATCAGTTAATTTAAGTTTTGGTGGTTCCATGAACTATGGAAATTCTTCAGCATACAGTTATGCAGGTTCTCTTTTGAACTTTACAAATTTTGGTCAAAACAATTCATTAGATTGGAGGGTGTTTGGTCGTTTAAACCAACGATTCTCCAATGACAAAGAAGGTTCCGCTTCAAAAATTAAATCTGCTTATTATTCCTTAATGGTGGATTACTCGCAATCTTCAAGTTCTTCATTCGATCCAAACCACAAATTTAATTTGTTTAACTACGGTCATGTTGGAACATTTACAACCACTAGAGAACGTTCTTATTCTTGGGATGCGAACAATACAAGATACGAGCACAATGGATTTAGAGATGTTGAAGTAGCATTCTCGCCATCTGAAACTAATGCAGCTTTAGCAGCAATTACAACTCAATACTACAATATTTACGAAGGTAAACCAGACGGTCATTTCAACAACTTGTTTCAAATTCAACAAGGGAATGCGTTAAGAAACGGTGATGCTCCTCAATCTGTTTACCAAATTTGGGGTAACGTAGGTACTCCTTACAACGGTTTTGGTAAATTCCAAAATTCACAGTTCCGTGTTACTGGATCTGGAGCGGTGAACATCGGTGACCACTCTATCTCATTAGGTTTCGAATATGAGCAAAGAGCAGATAGAGGTTGGACAGCAGGAACAACCACTGGTGGTGGAGGAAATGGACCAATGGGTCTTTGGACTTTAGCACGTCAGTTAACGAATTTCCACATTACAGAATTAGACGTGAACAACCCACACATCACAAGTTTAGGAAACAGAGAGCAATGGGATTATGACCGTTTAAATACTGGTTATGCGTTTACATCAGGAACTGGTAACTACGGGGGGCAGCAAAACAACGATAACCAAACGTTCTTTGATTACAACTTAAGAAAAGAATTAGGATATAGTGTAACCGGAACAGATTTCATTGATGTGGATCAATACGATCCTAATTTATTGAGCATCGATATGTTCTCTGCGGATGAATTATTAAATGGTGGTAACTCTTATGTTTCTTATTGGGGTTACGATTATACAGGTAAAAAAATCAAAGGAGTAACAGATATCAATAAATACTTTAACGAATTTGATGAAAATGGTAACTATAAAAGAACAGTTGGTGCATTTAGACCAACATACATTGCTGGTTATTTAATGGATAAATTCTCATTCAAGGATATTGTATTCAACGTTGGGGTTCGTGTCGATGTATTTGATGCAAACCAACCTGTATTGAAAGATCCTTATTTATTCTACAACGCGAGAACGGTAAAAGAAGCAAAAGAATTGGCTTCAACAGATCCAAACACATACAACTGGGTGAATATCCCAACGGCAATGGGTGATGATTATATCGTTTACGTTAATGATGTAAATAATCCAAATGCAATTAATGGATTTAGACAAGGTTCTGTTTGGTACAATGCAAATGGAATTGAAATAGAAGATCCAAAAGTAATTCGTGGAGCAACAGGTATCGCTCCATGGTTATTAGATCCTTCTCAAAAAACACCAAAGGCGGAAGCTTTCGAAGATTACAAAGCTCAAGTGAATGTGATGCCGCGTGTTGCTTTCTCATTCCCAATTTCAGATGAGGCTTCTTTCTTCGCACATTATGACATCTTAACGAAAAGACCTACAACAGCGTCTCGTTTTGATCCTTTCGAATACCAATTTATTCAATCAAGAAGTGCGATCATTAATAACCCGAATTTGAAACCAGAGACTACTATCGATTACGCTTTAGGTTTTCAACAAGTGTTATCAAAAACATCTTCTGTTAAAATTGAAGCTTTCTATCGTGAGCAAAGAAATAACGTTCAGTTAATTAACGTATTCGAAGCTTATCCAGCAACTTATAGAACTTTTGGTAACCGTGATTTCGGAACGGTAAAAGGTTTAACCGTTTCTTATGACTTACGTAGAACAGGAAATATCCGTATGACAGCAGCTTATACCTTACAGTTTGCTGATGGTACTGGTTCAGATGCGACATCTGCAGCTGGTTTGATCAATGCTGGTTTACCAAACTTACGTAACATCTTCCCTTATTCTTACGATCAAAGACATGCATTCGCAATTACTTTTGATTACCGTTATGGTGAAGGTGCTGATTACAATGGTCCTTCCATCGGTGATGTAAAATTGTTCGAGAATATGGGATTAAACTTAATTACAAACATTAACTCTGGTAGTCCTTACTCAACACAAACATTTATTACCGATGAAGGTATTGGAAATTTAAATGCAGGTTTATCTGGTACGACTAATGGTTCTCGTTTACCTTGGCAGTATCGTTTAGATTTACAAATTGATCGTACATGGACTCTTGCTTTTGGTAAAGATGAAGACAAGAAAAAAGTTACTTTCTTAAATGTATACTTACGTGTAACCAATTTATTGAATCATTTCAATGTATTGAATGTTTATCGTGCAACAGGAAATGCGGATGATGATGGATTCTTAGCGGCTGCATCTAGTCAAGCATCTATCCAAAATCAATTGGACGAGCAAGCATTTAGAGATTATTATACAATGAAAATTCAAAATCCATTCAACATCAGTTCACCAAGAACAATCCGTTTGGGTGTTAAATTTGATTTTTAATTCGAGAAATAAGGAATTATGAAAAAACAAATCATATCAATTGTACTAGGTTCGGCAATGTTATTGTCTAACAGTGTGTACGCTTATCTTGGACCAAATGATAAGTCTGGGAAAGGAAATGGAAAACCCGTTTTAAAAGGAGCAAACTGTTCTCCAGCTACTGCAAAATTAACCATGCAATTCAATGACGTGAAAGCGTTAATTGAACAAGGAGGGTCTATGTTCCAAAATAGATCAGCAAACGTTGCTGCTTACGAGGTTCCAAAAGGAGGAAATGTTTTCGCTATTTACGCTGGAGCTCTATGGATGGGTGGTACAGATGTAAATGGTCAGTTGAAATTAGCAGCTATTCGTTTTAGATCAGGTAACGATTTTTGGCCTGGTCCATTAACCGTAAATCCTGGAAGTGGAACTTACGATCCTACCAATCCTGTTGGTGATGATGCTATCCGTGATTTTGGTGAGGCGAACATCGATCCTGATCAATGTATCGCTTACGATAAATTCTTTACCATCAGAAAGGCTGAAGTGATTCGTTTCAGTGTTTGGTTCGATAATCCAACAGATCCAGATGCTCCTGTGATGACTCCGGATGAGTTAAACCGTATTACAAACTGGCCTGCACATGGTGATGTTTCCAAAGGTCAAGATTATTGGTTAGCTCCTTTCTTCGATAAAGATAACAATGGTATCTACAACCCTATCGATGGTGGTGATTACCCTTGGTACGATGATATTTTAGGAAGAGATGACGTAACTTGTGGAGCAGATCGTCGTGTTACTTTATATGGTGATGAAACACATTGGTGGGTTTTCAACGATAAAGGAAACATTCACACAGAAACTAAAGGTGATCCAATTGGTATGGAAATTAGAGCACAAGCGTTCTCTTTTGCTACCAATGATGAAGTTAACCGTATGACATTCTACAACTACGAGTTAATTAACCGTGGTACACAAACCTTGTACAATACCTATTTCTCTCAATTCTTAGACACTGATTTAGGTAACTATGCAGATGATTACGTTGGTTGTGATGTATCTCGTGGTTTAGGTTATTGTTATAATGGTGATTTATTAGATGAGGATGACGGTGGTAAAAAAGGTTACGGTCAAAATCCTCCTTCCATTGGTTGTGACTTCTTTGAAGGTCCTTACCAAGATGCAGATGGTCGTGATAACGTAGGTCCTTATTTTGATGCAACAACAAATACAGATGTAATACCTTCTGTTATTCAAGCTTTACAAGATTCAGGTATCGTTTATAAAGGAATTGGTATTGGTTACGCTGATGGTATCATAGATAATGAGCGTTTTGGTATGAAGCGTTTTACCTTCTTTACTGCAACTGCTGCTTATCCTTATAATGACCCTAATTCTGCGGCAGAATATTATAATTTTATGTCTGGTTCTTGGGCAAATGGTTCTGAAATGTTCTATGGAGGTATGGGTTACCCAGCTTCTGGATCAACATCAATTCCATCTGATTATATGATGCCAGGTGATTCTGATCCATTACATTGGGCAACTCAAGGTACTGATCCAGGTTTCGATTGGGATGAAACAACCAATAACAATGCTAAAGGTGACCGTCGTTTCGTTCAGTCTGCTGGTCCGTTTACATTACGTCCGGGAGCGATCAACAACATTACGGTAGGTATTGTTTATGGACGTGGTGCTGATGGAGATTTATTCTCTTCTGTTCGTTCCATGAAACGTGCCGATACAAAAGCACAAGCCTTATTTGATGCATGTTTTAAAATTTTGAATCCACCAGCTGCTCCGAAGTTGGTTATTCAAGAATTAAACAATGAGTTAATTTTAACATTAGATCAAACGAAAGATATCGAAGCGTATGCTGAAGAGGATGAAATTAACATTCCAGATCCAACTGTAGATCGTTTCTATCGTTTCCAAGGATATCAAATTTACCAATTGAAATCAGTTGATAATTCAATTGGAGACATCAACGATCCAACAAAAGCTCGTTTGGTAGCACAATGTGATATCAAAGATGGTATTTCTAAATTAATCAACTTTGAGTTTGATGAAGCTTTAGGATTCTCTATTCCAACTGAAAAAGTGAATGGACAAAACAAAGGTATTCAACATTCATTTAGAATTACTGAGGATGAGTTCTCTCAAGGAACTAGAACGCTTGTAAACCACAAAACGTATTATTACGTGGCAATTGCTTACGCATACAATAACTTTAAAACGTACAATCCAAATGACCCTCAATCTTTGGATGGACAAAAAATACCTTACATTTCTTCTCGTTTGAGTTATGACGGTACTGCAATTACACCAGTTTCAGGTGTTCCTCACCACCCAACGCCAGAGGCAGACGGTACTTTGCAGCGTATTGCTTACGGTTCATCACCACGCATTACACGTTTGGATGGATTTGGAAATGGATTCCGTTCGTTAGAGTTAACAAACGAAACAGCGGCTAAAATCTTAGCTGATGGTTACGATCCAAACCCAGTTTACGATTACGGTGCTGGTCCGATTAACATCAAAGTGGTAGATCCATTGAATTTAGCTAACGGTTATTTCGAATGTAAATTTAGAGATTACAATACGTCAAATTCAAATGGAGCAGATACTGCAAAATGGACCGTTTACCGTTACGATCGTAAAGGAGGAGATTTATTGGATTCTGTTCTTTCCGAATCGATGATTTCGAATAACAACGAACAAATTATTCCAAACTGGGGTATTTCAGTACAAATCTACCAAGAGAAGTATTATGGAAATGCAGCTGTGGATAAGAAAGTAACGGATATGATTAGCGATCCTACCATTTATTTTGCAGATTCTTCTAAAACTTGGTTGACAGGTATTCCAGATAACGATGCCTTCTATCCAACGAACTGGATTCGTTCAGGAACGTATGCGTCAGCAAC